>JGI24695J34938_10000908_pt1 | contig 27318 bp, 26 predicted proteins | sample TergutCo191P3_FD_34938 | JGI IMG/M metagenome (IMG submission 34938)
CAGGAGATACCTCTTTACAGACAAGCACATCGAGACATTTATCGCGCGTAATGAACGCAACGTTATGACGGAGGAAGACAGTGAAACTCCCAGATAACGTTATTAGCAAACTTGAAAAAACTCTTGATGACCTGTCATTCGCGAAAATAAATCTTGAGATAACAATTCATGACAAAAAACCAAAATATAGAATTATTATTGAACAGAGTATTATTCCTGATTGCGGAACATCGGGTGAAGTATCCGTCGCGAATAATCCGGCTTGAAAGGCGGTGTTATGCGCAATGCGTTAAATGTACGGGGCTTGAACCACAATATAAAACTAACAACGAGAGGCGTGAAGAGGGAGCGTTATGAGTAATGATGTTACATTGAGAGATTTGGCGGCGTTATCTGCGCTTACGGGGCTAACAGTCAATATTGACGAATATAAACAAAGTATTGTAGGCATAGCGGAAATGGCTTATGAGTTCGCGGACGCCTTTATAGCCGCGCGGGAAGTTTTTAAAGATAGCATTGACATGTACCGCGATATCTATAATAAACAACGCGAAAACAATCGCGCCGCGCATGAAAGATATACCGAAAGACAGAAAGCATACAATATATTATATAATTATGTTGTAAAAAAGAACCTGTCAATTTGTCATGTTAATACTTTCTTAGATACTTATAAATACCATGAGGGTGAGGATATTACAGAAAAATTCAAGGTGTGGGAAGCGGAACGCGTGAATGAGCATGAGAGCTTAGTGGATTTATTTAATAAATTGCAAACGGAAAAAGTAGCGGGCAAGCTATATAAGGCGGCGCGGGATTGAAAGTATTTAAAAGCACAGCGAAACGCGGCGTAATCGTGAATGGTGCGCATTATAACAGTTTATCAGATGCCGCGAGGGCAATAGATATACCGTTATGGAAAATCCATAGAGCAGTCAATGCCAAAATTAAAATCGAAGGCGTTAAAATTATGTATGTGATACATACGCAGGCTGTTAAAAATGAACCTGAACGCGAGCCATGCAGTACTCCGCTATTATTTTATCCCGCGGGAGAAACACCGTTTGAGCTGGGTTCTATGAAGATTTGCTAAAAAAAGAGCCGGGGGTGTATGGTAATGCGCCCCGGCAAGATACGGATTTATAAAGGGCAATTTAAATGTATTATAAAACAATGTTATACGCAAGCCCTATAAAATATTATTTAAAGGGGCGGCTATATGAACCGTAAAACAATTGAAATAAACGAAATACCAGAGCTGCATGAAAAATCTAAAGCTTTACTGGAAGCCGTTCGCGAAGCAGAGCGCGATGTGTATCGCGTGGATAATATCATTGTAAGGGTGATTAATAATTCCAATGTCGCGAGAATTGAACCAATTAATCAATATGAATTAAGACATGAAATATCGCAGAGCGCGAAATGTGTTAAAAAACATCAAGACAGAAAAGATAATTGGATATATAAAGAAATACCGCCTCCCTTGGATGTCTGCCGTGACGCGCTCGCGTCTTCCCATATACCATTACCAGAGATTAAAGGAGTGGTATTACATCCTGTTGTTTCATTAAATGGCGAGATATCAGATAAAACCGGATATGATAAAAATACTTGTCTTTATATAGACACGAAAGATGAAATAATAACAGCGTTACGCGATGTTTCTGATAATCCATCATATGACGATATAAAAAATGCCTTTGCAAATATATGGGATATTTTTTCTGATTTCAAGTTTAAAAATATCGGCAGTATCGCGGCGCTTTACGCGCTTTTATTGACGTTTATTTGCAGGCCGAGTATTAATGAAAATATTCCCGCCTTTGTCATAAAAGCCAGCACGCCCGGAACAGGCAAAACGCTTTTAGCCAAAGCGGTTATCGGCATAATAACAGGAAGGGAAGCCGTTACAGCGAGCTTGGAAACCAACGAGGAAGAACTGGCTAAAGATATGCACTCCCGTTTATTGGCGGGACAAGAGTATATAATTTTTGATAACGTAAACACGAAAATAAAATCGGGTATTATCGCGCAAATATTAACTTCTGGTATATTTTCCAAGCGATTATTGGGACAGCCAAAAAATAAGGAGGTAGCGAATAACAGTACGATAATTTTTACAGGGAACAATCCTGAGTTATCCGCGGAGATTGCGCGGCGATGTATTCCAATTGAACTTATATCCGAAGTCGAACGCCCTGAGCTGCGTACTGGGTTTAAATATAGAAAATTGCTTGAACATATTCTAAAAAATCAAGCGACGTTATTAAGATCCTTATTTGTCATGGTACAAGCATGGAAGGTAAGCGATAAATCCTACTCAGGTGATGCCGCTACCCTTGGCAGTTTTTCAAAATGGAGCCGCGCGATAGGCGGTATACTCCATGTATGCGGTATACCCGGTTTTTTATCTAATCACGGTGATTTCGCGAATACCGCGGATACTGACACTGATACATGCCGCCAGTTCTTTATCAAATGGTATGAGACCCACGGCGGGAACCCGGTATCCGCCAAAGATCTTCTGGATATCGCGAAGGAAATCGGATTGACAGATACAAGGCGTGATGAGAGGTTTCAAATTAAAAGTCTGGGACGGTATATATCCAAGCATGAAGGGCAGATTTATGAGAACCTTAAAATGGAACCTGGCAGCCAGAATAGAGGAGTTAGGCGTTATAAAATATCTGATATTGATTTAAAGGGTTAAAGCATTATAAAGCATTAGTTTGCTCTTAATTAATATTTTATTTTTATTTTATTATTTTATTTTTTGGGCGTAGGGTTAATACTGCATAATGCTTTAATACTATACTCCAAGCGGTCTTACGAGGCAAAGTGTTAAGTTGACAGTTTAACAGAAATGCTTTATGTGTCAACTTGACAAAAAATATGTCAAGTGTTGACGGTTTTTCGCTAAAAAACTAAATTTTCCGCGGTTTCGGAAGCGCGCGGTCATGGTGTCAGGTCTACGCGTTTATTCTGAGGCTTCACAGTACCTTTTAAAATTATTTACCAGCGGCTTGTTGACTTCTAAACAGTTAATAAAACACAGCTAAATTTATTGATTAATAGTATCACATATAGTATTATAATAATGTGGCAGGAATAACAAAACTTATACAGAAAATGAAGAATCAGCCTCACGGCATTTTGCTGGATGAAGCTGATAAAGTGTTGCGTCATTATGGTTATAACTGCAAGCGTGTTGAGAGCTCTCACCGCCAGTATATCAACGCGTCAGGTGATGTGATTACTATTGCCGGAAAAGGTCAGTTAAAGAAAGTGTATATCATCGCCATTCTTGAACGTATAGGCGAAAAATAATGGAGGAACCGATGAACATTAAAAATTATCTTGAACGTCCGTACCATATCGTAGCGCAGCATATCACAGACGAATCAGGCTCTTATTACTTCGCCACTGTCAGGGAGTTTGACGGCTGTATGAGCCACGGCGATACATACGCGGAAGCCTTTGAAAATATTCAGATGGCTATGGCTGGCTGGATTGAGGCGAAAATCGAAGGTGGTTTTCCTATCCCGGAACCGATTGACGATAACCAATACAGCGGTAAATTTGTGCTTCGATTGCCAAAAAGCCTTCACGCGCGGCTTGTCCACGAGGCTGAGCAAGAGGGGGTTTCGCTTAACCAATACGCTCTTTACAGATTAAGTAATTAAGGTAAACAGCCCCGGACAATTTCCCCATAAGCCTGTCCGCGCCTCTTGTAAGCCTTCTATGACGTAAATACGAGCTTATTTTTTCGGCTTCCAGGATACCACATCGCTTTGCTTTTACTGATAATCATGCCGACATTTTTAACGGGAGGTATCTAACAGAAGTCGTCACACCAATGACGATAATTTATTCTATCACGCTATTTATTAATTTAATAGCGATTGTTCCAATTTTAAACCGATTCCTTTAATATCAATAGCTTCCTTGCCGTGACTGTACCGCTGAAGCATTTTCACGTCTTTATGCCGCGATAAGGTCATTGTCTCAAAATCGGTTAACCCGGCGATCCTGCAGGCTGTTACAAAACTGTGCCGCAATGAGTGATAAACTATATTTCGCTCTTTACGCAGAGCCTCATCTATGCCAATACCTAATAACTCTTTTCTAAAAGACTCACTTAAATATTCCCGGCAAATCGGATGATAGGGTTTTATAGACATTACAAAATCATTTTGCCCCGTACACGGAGCGATATCACGCAGTCTGTTTAACAATTCCGCGACTACATTCGGCATAGGAACATATCCCTCAGAGCCGCATTTACAAGTTTTTAATCCTTCTTTTTCTTGCCAATTGCGCTGAATATGAATAATCCCGTCGGAGATATCGCCTAATTGTAAGCCCCGTACTTCGCCCATGCGCATTGAGCAATAAAGCGGCAGGTATACGGCTAGCCTCGCGCGCGCGTCAGAGGCTGGTTTTTCCACAAGCGTTTTTATCTCCGCTGGCGTGAGTATGCCTCTTGTTTTTTCTTTATGATACGCTCGCGGCACGCCGTTAAAAGGGTCTGTGGGAATTATATCATCCTCAAACGCTCTTCTTACAGGGACACGAAGCGCGAGCAAGGCGCCGTTAATAGTGCGCCCTGAATACCCCTTCTCAGCGAGCCATAATTTCCATTGCCTTTAAATCGGCTTTGTAAGTTCCTTTAATAACAACCCGCTAAAACCCTCATACGGTTTCATTTTGTTTTTTATCATTTCTCTGTTAACAAAAATATAGTGATATGATAACGGTTTTTTATCTAACAGAGCTTTCTCTTTGGCGTACTCACTATCGGGCCGCCAAAAACTCTCGACATATTCAAAGAGTGATATATCCGCGATAGTTTTTTCAACTACCGCGTTTTTTACGGCGGTTCTCGCCATTTCCGGGGCGAGTTTCAAGGCGGTTACAACAGCTTCGTCACGGCGCTCTCTCTTACCCTCGATTTTTACGCCAAGCGCGCGTGAATGATACTTTTTCTCAGCCTCATTCCAAAATCGCGCGTACCATGAGCCGCGATGCTTGTAAAGAGTTGGTTTTCTCATAAATTACCTCATAAAAGAGTTACGCGCAAATAACCGCGAACTAACTCGTAGGACCGGGGCTATATTTCTTCTTCGGTATCGTTAAGTGTAAACCATTGGCGAGGCGGAGGCGATTCATTATATTTGGCGTTTAGATAATCCGCAATTTTTTCTAATTCCTCTCTGGTGAATTTTTCTTGCCGTAGTTTATTATTAAAATAATTTTTTGTAATACCTAAGCATTTATCCGCCAGCTCTGTTTGCGACATATTCCGTTTTATAAGTAAGATTTTTATTTTTTCTGAAATACCCATTGAATACCCTCCACTATTAAAATATCGGCTTTTTATGTATTAGTCAATAATAATATTACAATAAATGAATAAAAAATCTTTAAAAAGCAAACTATTGTATAGTATAAATCAATAAAAAAAGATAAAATATTATAAATAGTTGTATAAATATTATTGACATATACACAATTATAGTGTATTATTTATAATATAAACATTAACGGAGGCAAACAATGAATACCAGCGAATTAAAAAGCAAAGTGATGAGCCTTGGCAACAAGCTGGCGCCGCGCTTTAATGGCGACCGATCGGCTGCCTTTATTCAAGCGTGGATTATTTGCAAGGCAGGCGGCATTGAAATCGCCGTAAAAGGCGTTTCATTTGGTAACAGGCAGGAAGCGTTAAAACGGCTTACAAAATACAATCCTGCGCGGATTAAAGCCGCGCTTGTACCGGAACCGGAAAATCAAATAGATCTTTGCGCTATCGCCGTTATGGTAGGCGTACAGAACGGTAAAGGATTATTCAAGCTTGGTTATGTGCCGCGCGACTTCTGCCATATAGCTTCAGTACTCGGTAATCAATTACCATCGGCGCGTGTCGTCTCAAGCGCATGTAATTGGTACGGACAAACAACTTATGGCGCGAGAGTAGCCTTAAGCGTGTGACAGGAATTACAGGAGCGCGGTATACGCCGCCTCCTTCGTTCGGGGCTTAGCCCCGGACAAAAAAAACTCGATGTGGTGCTGGAAGCGTTACGCGATGCGATTGAAAGGAAGGTTATATGAAAAAAAGAGGGAAATACAAAGAATATTATTTTTTGGAGCTTCCGGCAGAGGAAATGGAAAAACTTATCGAGGCAATGAAAAAGGCTGAACAGGAAAATGACGTTGAAGCGTTAAAATGGTGCGCTCGGCGTATGGTATGGCTTAATGACATTTCACAAATAATAATCGAGGATGATCCATTTTACCCGGAGCGTATTTTTAATATGACATGGAATGAACATCTAAAAAATGATCCTGTGCCGGAAAGTATAAAAGAAATAATCGCGCAAATTGACGGCGAGCCTGAACCGCCTACCGCGGCGGCCGCTACAGAAGCATTGGAAACAATAAAGACATATCTTGAATATGTTCTCGGCGGTAAAACTTATCGCGCGTCTTCAGAAAAACTAACCGCGCTGCAAGAGATTATAAATATGGCGGATTTATCATCATGAGAAAAGAAAAACAAATCGGTATACGTGTCGGACTTCCGGCGTTTTTCGCGCTGGAACTTGAAGATGTTTATAAGCATTCGTCCGGGGCGCATCGTGCGCTTGCCTTCCCGGATTTTATCGGTTTGCTTGTAGGTATGGGTTTGGAAGCGTACCGTAAACAAAATCCGCAAACGTTACGCGAAACCGATGAAACTGAAGCGAGCGCAGGCGATGATGCCGATGATTGGGATTTTCCGGTTCAGGCGAATGCATTGCGCTGGCGTGAAGAAAAGAGCGCGTAACAGCCCCGTACCTATACAGTCTCCGCGGATTAACGGAGGTTTTAATGTATAAGTCCAGTTATAGGAAAACAAGCTAAAATACATTGAATTATTGATAAAAATATCGCAGTAGAGTACACTAAACTATAGAAAGTAATAAGTAAATAATCATTTTCAAATCCTCCCTGGGGAAGTTACTTTTTCGTTTTTAAGGTTTCGATGGTTTTTTCTATATTATAAATCCAGTTGTCATATTCAGGTCCAAGATCGCCTGCCATTACTTTGAATTCAGCGTAAGCTTTTGTTATTTTTAACTCTTGTATTATTTTTTCCAGTTTTTTTGATGACATATTACACCTCAAGTTTATATCGGTAATCGCCGGATATTCCTTGAGTTATGATGATTCTAACTTGGAAGAAATATATTAAATAAATAAAAAGCGGCCGCCCTTCGCAGCCGCTTTTATATATAATTTTAAATTATTCGAGGCTTTTCTAAAACATTCGAACCGCGGGTTCGCGTTTTATAAAAACCTCATTTATCCGTTAAAGATATCTTCATTTTATCCGCCAATTCCTTGAGCGTATCAAGCGCGAGGTCTATCTGCTTTTTGTTGTGACAGCTTGTAAGGCAGAATCTAAGCCGCGCTTTGTTCGCGGGAACCGCGGGGTAAACAGCCGGCGGTATAAAAAAGCCTTTCTCGAACAAGGCCTGCGACAAAGCGAACGCGTCCGCGTCGCTGCCGACAAGAACCGGAGCGATCGCGCTTTCTTCCGCCATGCAGATATTAAATCTTTTTTCTTTTGCCTTTGACACAAAGTAACGGATGTTTTCCTGCAATTTGCTGACAAGCGAATTATCGCTTCTTATTATCTTTATTGCCTCAATAGAAGCGGCGGCGAGCGCGGGGCTCAGTCCTACAGAGAAAATAAATCCCGGAAGCGAATATCTCAGGTATTCAATGATTGATTTCTTTCCGGCGAGGTAGCCGCCGCAGGATCCGATGCCTTTGGACAGTGTTCCCATTCTTATGTCGATATCGTCGGATTTTAAATTGAAATAATCGTCAACGCCGCCGCCGTTTTTCCCGATTACGCCTGACGAGTGAGCTTCATCAACCATTAAAAACAAGCCGAACTCTTTTTTTAACTTTACAAACTCAGGCACAGGAGCTATATCGCCGTCCATGCTGTAAACGCCTTCGATTATTAATAAGACTTTTTCAAATTTGTCCCGCATGGAAGAGAGTATCGCGCGCGCTGATTTATAGTCATTGTGCGGAAACAGCCTGCTTGTCGCGCGGCTCAGCTGGACTCCCTGGCTTACTGAGTTATGTGACATTATATCATACAGGATTAAATCTTTTTCACCGCAGAAATTGCCGACAAACGTAACATTTGTCGAATGACCACCTACAAGCGCCAAGGCGGCTTCAGTGTTTTTCCACTGAGCGATTTCTTTTTCAAGTTCTTTATGCAGTGTTTTTTCGCCCGCTAAAAGGCGGCTTCCGCTTGCGGATGTTCCAAGTTTCTGCGCGGCTTCCACAGCCGCCTGCGTTACGCGCGGATGACCCGAGAGGCCAAGATAGTTATAAGAGCCGAAGTTAATCACCTCTTTCCCGCCTACGATTGAAGTGTCGCGTAACGTACTGTCGTGAGCGATGTAATATGGGTTCTGCATGTCTTTTAAGGTTTTAAAGCGCTCTGTGAACGCTTTATACTCAGGCGTATCCTCAAAGTTTTTTATGGGAGTTACCGGTTCCGCGCGCGTTTCTTTTTTCCCCGAGGAAGACGCGCCTGTCAGCTTCTCAATAATAAGATGGCTTACATCGTTAGCTGTCATGCATCTGTAGTAATCGGATTCTTCGACAATAACCCCAAACTTTGTTTCAGCCATTACCAAAAGTCCAAGGCTGTCCAGGCTGTCGCCTCCAAGGTCTTCTATAAAGCGCATGTCGCCGCCGATTTTATCGGGAGTAGTGTCAAGGACTTCAGCGAAACATTGTATTACCTGCTCGCGTATTTTTTTGAACTGCTCATCGGACGCAGCGGCGGCAGGCTGCGATTCAGGCGAAGAGGCTTCATTTGCAATTGATACTGCGCCTATTTTTAATTTGTTCGAGGGGAACGCGTTGTTTTCCAGCATTTCTTTTAATTTCTGCCTGCGCACTTTAAAACCGTTAGCCAGAGGCATCGGTTCTTTCGCGATATAAAGATGCTTTACGCGTTTCAAAACAGGCAGTTGAGCGTTTATTTCTCCTACTTTATTTGAAATCGCTTCCAGTACGCTGTCATTTAAAGCTTCATCCTGAATCTCAACTACAAGTGTAATTTCGTCGAAGCCCTTGTTGTTAAGACCAAGTATGCAGTATTTGGCGACCATCGGGAGAGTGTCATACAAATCTTCAAGTTCATCAGGATAAATATTCTCGCCTGACTCATTTAAAATCACTTCCTTTAAGCGGCCCTCAATAACAAGCGAGCCTTTGTCAAAACGCGCGATATCGCCTGTGTGCAGCCAGCCGTCTTTGTCAATATCCGCGTTAATCATCGCGCCTTTTTGCATTCTGCCGATATGCATTGACTTGCCTTTAACCCAAAGTTCTCCGATAATTGTATCATTTCCGTTTTTGTCAACGATTTTTCCTTCAAAGCCGTGCATGAGGGGACCTGTCGATCCGTCCATGCGGCGTTTAAAAACAGTTCCCGGCTCAAAGGCGATAATGCCGCATTCTGTCATGCCGTAGCCGATTGTCGCTACATGTCCAAGACCGTTTATGAACTTTAGCGAATCGGTCGGGACATGCGTTCCGCCGACGCAAATCCACGCGAATGTGCCGCCGAATAATTTTTTGATAATCGGCTTTGTTATGCAGTTTCTGGCAAACGCGTCTCCTCCTTTTGGAGCGATCTTTTGAATAAAAAGACTGACGCTCGAAAGCATATTTAAAAGTTTTTCTTTTTTCGGCTCTTCGTTGCGGATTTTGCGGAGCACGCCGTTTTTCAGATTATTGATTAAAAGAGGAACGGAAACCATGTGCGTTACGCCAATTTTTTTTATGGCAGCCTGAATGGAAGCGGGGGCTCTGTCCTTCATAAAAACGATTGTTGTATTTAAAAATGGATACGCGATACACAAAGTTATAAAGCCAAGAACATGATGCATGGGGAGGAAGGCAAGTGATTTTGTCGGCGTCGGCGCTTCGGCTATTCGTTTGTCTTTTAAGTACGCTCTGTAAAAACCTTCTACCTGCCACGCGATCGCGTTGCCGTCAAACACCAAAACTTTCGACGTCGCAGTTGTGCCCGATGTGCAAAGCGCGAGGTTATCCGCCCAGCGCGGAGTAAAATTTCCTGACGGCGTGTTATCTACTATTAATTTTAATTCATCGAGTGAAATTATTTGAACGCTGTTTTTTAAATTGTTGAATTTCTTTCCTAAAATCGCCTTTGCCGCCGAGCTTTCTATTACGTAATCAACCATTTCTTCTCTTTGGTTTACATCAATCAATACCGGTTTAAAACCCGCCATGAGGAGAGCCCAGAAACATACCTGCCAAAGGCGGGAATTATCCATGGATAAACCAATATAATTTCCCTGAAGCCCGGAAAGTTTATTTGTAAGGAAGGCTGCCATATTTATAATGTTTTCATTTAACGCGCGGAATGTAATTGTGACAATATTTCCATCATCATCCAGCCATTGGCTCGCCGGCGTGTCTAACGGCGATGGAGAACCTTTCGAATCTTCCATCATTATTTCGTAAATCTTTTTCATGGATTTCGCCGAGGCATCCGGATTTTCTAATAAATGATTAAAACGCGATTTAATAGTATTCTTTTGCATTTTTACTCCTTAGGATTTATCCTTAAGGACTATCATATCAGAAAATTTAATTATATACTACAAAAATGAATGACAAAAAAGTTATTATTGTCACCGGAGCTTCCAGAGGAATCGGAAAGGCTGTTTGTACACTGTTTTTGGAAAAAGGCTGTACTGTTTACGCGTTTTCCCGTGGCGGCTGTGATTTAATTGGAGTTAATTCAATTATTTGCGATATAACTGACGGAAACAGCCTGAAAAAATCTGTCGAATTAGTTTATTTAAAAGAAAATCGCATTGATGTTCTTATAAACAACGCGGGAGCCGGCATTTCAGGCGCCGTTGAAAAAACAACTGTTCAGGACGCGAAAAAATTATTTGATATTAATTTCTTCGCGCAATTTGAAACTATTAAATATGTTGTTCCCTATATGAGATCAGCTAAAAATGGGAAAATCGTAAACATCGGTTCTGTCGCGGGAGCGATGCATGTACCGTTTCAGGCGTTTTATTCCGCGGGCAAAGCGGCGCTTGAAGCGCTTTCAAATTGTCTTCGCGGCGAACTTTATCCTTTTGGCATAAAAGTAACTACAGTAATGCCAGGCGATACTAGCACAGGCTTCACCGACGCGAGAGAAAAAAAATTTGATGATAACGATCCTGATTACGGCGAGCGTATATCAAGGTCAATCAAAATGATGGAACATGACGAGAGAAACGGAATGAAACCCCGCGGCGTCGCTAAGGTTATATATAAAGCTGTTAGCTGTAAAAATCCAAAGCCTTTATATACAGTGGGTTTTAAATATAATTTTTTTATTTTTCTTAATAAAATTCTGCCAAAGCGTTTTGTTCAGTTTGCGCTTAATTCGATGTACGCGAAATAATATTAAAATGATTTTTGCGGTTCTTGACTTATATAAATATTTCTTACATTATTAGGCAGGGGATGATTATGTTTACCAAGAAACGTCATGATGGTACTATTTTAAAAAATTTACATTTCTTTACGCAGATGCTTCCGTATCTTATGCCTTCGCGATCAGAAGCGGTTATTTATTTTGAAACTGAATTTGATGTTACAGAGACGCTTAAATATGTTCGCCGTTTAAGAAAAGAAGGAAGCGAATTAAAAGTCAGCATGTTTTATCTTATTTTATACGCTTCTGTCAGGGTAATCGCGCAAAGACCCAAAATGAACCGTTTTGTATCAGGACACAGGTATTATCAGCGAAACCGCATTGTTTTTAATTTTGTCGCGAAACGCGAAATGAGCGATGATGGCGAAGAAGTAAATGTAACGATATCTTTTTCGCCGCTTTTGACTTTGGAAGGATTCTGTAAAAAAATTCATGATCATATTTTAAACATAAAGAAAGGCGAAAAAACCGATTCAGAAAAAACTAATTCTTTTTTTACAAAACTGCCCCGTTTTATTGTTAAATTCGCGATTTGGGGGCTAAAGTATCTTGATTATCATAATGGCCTTCCTAAATCCGTTCTTAGTTCGCTGCCTTTCTGGTGTTCCATATTTTTTACAAATGTCGGAAGCGTCGGAATAGACGCTCCTTTTCATCATAACTTTGAAATTGGCAACTGCGGTATTTTTTGCGCGATAGGAAAAGTCAAAAAAGTTAATTGCGTTAACGCGGATGGTACAATCGAAAGACGCGATAAAGTTAAAATCACTTTTACCTATGATGACAGAATAACAGACGGCATATACTGCGCGCGCGCCATTGATATGGTAAAAGACCTTGTTGAAAACCCACAAAAACTGGAGGTTCCTCTTGAGTTGACTCAGGAACAGCTGGATTATCTTAAACTCGCGAAATCTGAATTAGAATAAAAATAGTTATAAATAATTTTAATGTAAGGAAGTGTCAGACTATGTATGAAAAACAGCCGTGGCTTAAACATTTTGGTGAAACTCCTGTCTCGCTTGATTATCCGCCGGTTTCAATTTTCGCGCTTTTAAAAAAGGATTGCGAAAAATATCCTAATCTGGATGGCTTGATCTTCTTTGGCGGAAAAACGTCCAAATCGCTGCTCTTAAAACAAATTGTGCACATGAGCTGCCAGTTCGCGAAAATTGGCATTAAAAAAGGAGATACTGTAATTATCTGTCTTCCGAATATGCCTCAGGCTGTTGTCGCGTTTTACGCGTTAAACAGACTCGGTGCTATTCCGGCTCCTATTCATCCGCTTTCCGCGCCCGTTGAAATTGAAAATTACGCGAAACTTGTTTCCGCGAATACAGCGATAACTCTTGACGGTTTTTTTCCGCGTTTTGCCGCTGTCAAGAATTTTAAATTCGAAAAAATAATAGTATGTTCTTTAAAAACTGAAATGAGTTTTTTTATAAAAATTGGTTTTTTTCTGACTATTGGAAGAAAGATAAAAAAAGTTCCGTATTCTTCTGAAGTATTAAAATGGACAGACATGGATTTAAGATCCGGAGTTGGTTCTCAGGAACTTACTGATCCCGATCCGCTTAAAGCTGACGATTTAGCCCTCATTTTATTTTCCGGCGGCAGTACCGGAGAGCCAAAAGCGATTATGCTGTCTAATAAAAATTGTAACGCGCTTGCTATACAAATGAATGCTTCAGGAGGTCCTACTTCGCCTGGCGATAAAATGCTTTCTATCCTCCCGATTTTTCACGGTTTTGGTCTCGCGGTCGGAATTCACGCGATGCTTATAAATTCCAGCGCGTGTATTCTTATTCCTAAATTTAAAGCGAAAGGGCTTGCCGTTTTAGTAAAAAAATATAAACCACAGTTTATAGCGGGCGTTCCGTCTTTGTATGATTCGCTCAGCGCCGATAAAAATTTTAATAAAATAAAACTGGATTCTTTTAAGGGAATTTTTAGCGGCGGCGATTCTTTAAGTCCGGAAATAAAAAGAAGATTTGATGATGTTTTATTAAATGGCGGATGCCGCGTTACGCTGCGCGAAGGTTATGGATTGACAGAAACAGTGACCGCCTGCGCGATAATGCCGCGAAAAGAATACCGCGATAATTCTTTTGGCATACCATGTCCAGATAACTGGCTTAAAGTAGTTAAACCTGGAACAGAAGAAGAGTGTGAATGTATGGAAGACGGCGAAATATGTATTTCCGGTCCTACAGTTATGCTTGGTTATTTTAAAGACAGTAAAGCTACCGCTGATGTTATCAAGAAACATAAAGACGGACGCGCGTGGGTTCATACAGGCGATATTGGCTGCATGGACGCTGATGGTTTCTTTTATTTTAAACAACGCGCCAAGCGGATTATTAAAACTTCAGGCATCGCGGTATATCCTTCACAAATCGAAAATGTTATTAATAAACATCCTTCTGTGCGCGTATCCTGCGTTATCGGCATTCCTCACGAAAATAGAGGAGAAGACATTAAAGCTTTTATCCAGTTAAAAGCCGGAATCGAAGGTACGGACGCGCTGAAACAGGAAATTATTGATTTTTGTAAAAATGATCTTATGCCGCATTCAAGACCGAGAATTATCGAATATATTGATAAAATGCCGATGACTAATGTCGGGAAAGTCGCGTTCCGCGAGCTTGAAGAAAGAGAGAAAAATAAGGCAAAGGCGAACTGATCGTTTTTTACTCCGTGTCTTCGCGCCTCCGCGAGAACATCTACGCCTTAAGTCTTGTAATTTACTCTTTAAAATAATAAAAAATTCGCCGATGATCTATAGGAGTAAATGTAAATTTATTAATATCGCGGTTATTATATATTGTTGGGGAGGTTTTAAATGTCTGATGTTGAACTTGATGACATAGAAGGCGGTGAAGCGGCGGAACCCAGTAAAGGTTCCAAGAAAAAAGGCGGTAAACTCGGTAATCTACTGCCGACTATCCTAAAGTTTGTCGCGATCGGTCTTGGCGCAACAATTTTTATCATCACTGTTTCGCTGATTACATCCAATATCGTAATGTCCAGAGGTTCGTCTCAGACTGTGATTTCTGATCCTTCCTCGCCGTACATCGGAAAAAGACCCGCGTACAGTTATTATGAGAATTTAGGTTCAATTACTGTAAGAACGGCTGATTTCCCCGCTAATGTTTCCGTTACAGTCGATATGATTATCGGCTTCGATTTAAATGACGTTACCGTAAGCTCCGAGCTGATTACTCGCCGCTTTGAACTTCGCGATTTTATCAGAAGATACTTTTCGCAGAAAACAGCCGTTGAACTCGCTCCTGAAAGAGAGGAATCATTAAAAGCGGAAATCCGCGAAATGCTTAACACCCGTTTTCTTGATTCAAGGGGAGCGAGGCTGATTCTGTTTGACAGACTCAATGTAATGGAAAGCAGTTTTTAATATTAATAAAAGTTTTTTAGCTGATCTCTTGCAAAGAGTAAGTGATATGTTTACTATTATTTGAGGAGTAACGGGATTTATGACAGAAGTACTGTCTCAGGATGAGATAGACCAGCTATTAACTGCGATTAACGCGGGAGATACAGAGCCTGAGGATTTCAGACCTGCCGCGGACAGCCGAAAAATTAAGATTTATGACTTTAAACGCCCCGATAAATTCTCCAAGGAACAAATCCGCACAGTATCGATAATGCACGAAACATTCGCGCGCCTTACAACAACGTCTCTTTCAGCGCAGCTTCGCAGCATGGTGCATGTACACGTTGCCTCGGTAGATCAGCTTACTTACGAAGAGTTCATACGCTCAATTCCGACGCCCACGACTCTCGCTATTATCAATATGGATCCTTTAAAAGGAAACGCTATTTTAGAAATTGACCCCGCCATTACATTCTCAATTATTGATCGTCTTTTCGGCGGTACAGGCGAAGGCACAAAATCTCAGCATGAACTGACTGATATTGAGCAGTCCGTAATGGAAGGAATTATCGTCCGAATCCTTGGCAATATGCGCGAAGCTTGGACGACAGTTATCGATCTCCGTCCTCGCTTGGGGCAAATCGACACAAATCCTCAGTTCGCGCAGATTGTTCCTCCCACAGAAATGGTTGTTCTTGTAACGCTGGAAACAAAGGTAGGAGATGTAGAAGGCATGATGAACTTCTGTATCCCATACCTCACAATAGAGCCGATTATCGGCAAACTCTCCGCGCAATTCTGGTATTCATCAGTGCGCAGAAACGCGACAACGGAAAATCTTAATGTTCTAAAGGATAAGCTCTCAACAGTCGATGTTAATGTAACAGCCGAAATTGGAAAAATAAACGTGCCTGTTCGGGACGTTCTTTCCTTGCAGATTGGGGATGTAATCCGGCTTTATAACACCCGCATTGGCGATCCCTATTCACTTAACATCGGCTCGCGCAGAAAGTTTTTGTGCCGCCCCGGCATTATCGGGAAAAAAATCGCGGTGCAGATAACGCAGAAAATTAACGAGCTTGGTCATGAAGAATTCGAAGAGCTCGCTTCTGAAGCTGAAGAGTTATAGTTAAAAGCGGTATACATGCCGCTGATTTAGAGTACCATGATGCTTTGTATCATGTTCGATTATAACGCGCAGCCAGTCGGCCGCGCTAAAGTGAGGGTTCCATGATACTTCGTATCATGTTCGATTATAACGCGCAGCCAGCCGGCCGCGCTAAAGTGAGGGTATTTTTATGAGTGATGGCGCGCTTTCGCAGGATGAAATTGACGCTTTATTATCCGGTGTAGATTCTTCGTCTTTAGCGGGACTTGGCGGCGGTCACGGCGCTCCTGCCGCGACAATGACAGCTCCGGCGCATGTAAACTTTGACAGCAACGCGCTTCAGACTTTTTTCGCCTCAACTACAAACGCGCTCTCCGCTAATCTTTCCGCTTTGACAGGCGCGACAGTAGCTTTAACAGGTCCTCAGGTTAGCGCCTTTAACCGCGATACATTTATTTCACAGCTTCCGGATATGGTCACATCGATTGCCGCGAACTATACATCAGGTTTTCCGGGCGAGCATCTTTTTATTCTTCCGGAAACCTCGTCGCGCGCGATCGCGAGCCTGATGACAAAAGAAGACAATATAGCGCTGGATGATATGGCGATGTCCGTTATCGGCGAAGTAGTCTCCCAGATGGTGGGAACTCAAATCACCGCCATGACCGATAAAACCGGCAATAAATCGATAGCCGCGGCTTCTCCTATGGCGGCTAACGTTCCTAAAGCGACCGCCGCGCTTCCCGCGGGCGATTTCGCTGTGATGGTCTACAACCTTAATTTAGGCGATGGTCAATCGCATAAGATGTGGGAAATTTTAGGCTCAACTCCCGCCACTGATATCTCGCACGGTCTCGCTGGCGGCGGTCATCCCGCGAAGAACGCGAATCCTGGAATGCAGCAGCAAATGCAGGGAATGGGTATGGGCATGGGTATGCCAATGCAGCAGGGAATGGGTATGGGAATGCAGGGAATGCCAATGCAGGGCATGGGAATGCAAGGGATGGGCATGGGAATGGGTATGCCAATGCAAGGAATGGGAATGCAGGGAATGGGTTTAGGAGCCGCGAATGTTCAGCAGGTGCAGTTCCCGAACCTCATGCAGCCGCGCCTTGGCGCTCACGAAGCCGGAAACATTGGTCTTATCATGGACGTCTCTATGGAGATGACCGTAGAACTCGGACGTACCCGCAAGCTTATTAAAGAAATTTTAGGAATGGGCGAAGGCACAATCATCGAGCTTGATAAACTAGCCGGCGAACCTGTCGACATTCTTGTTAACCACAAGCTTATCGCCAAAGGCGAGGTTGTGGTCATTGATGAAAACTTCGGTGTGCGCGTAACGGAAATTGTCTCCCCGATGGAAAGAATTAACGACATGGGGTATAACTAATTTTATATTTATAGCCCCGCTTTACATTAAGCACGATATCGTGTATATTGCGAATATCGCTTTTTGGAGGGGTTTATGCTGGTTTCTTTATCAGAGTACGCGGAAATTCATGGAAGAAGTTCTGATACATTAAGGCGTCTCGCGGAAAATGGAAATCTTAAAACTGCCCGAAAAATTGGACGAAATTGGGTTGTAAATAATAAAGAAGTTTATCCTGTAAAAAAAAGAAAATCAAAAGAAACCTTGTCTGTGCTTTCTCTTTTTTCTGGCTGCGGAGGTTTGGATCTTGGGTTTGAAGGAGATTTTAATATATTAAAAGATTCTGTCAATGATAAAATAAATCCTGACTGGAAATGCGCGGAGACTAAAAATAAAAAATGGAAAAAATTACCCAAAACCCGGTTTACAACTGTATTTGCGAATGATATCAGGCAAGACGCTAAAATTGCCTGGTCAGAATATTTTAGCAAGCGCGGCGTAAATTCCGCTATATACAGATCGGAAAGCATAGTTGATTTAGTTAAAGCGCATAAAAATGGCGATATGGTTTTCCCTGACAATATTGATGTGGTAACAGGCGGATTTCCCTGCCAGGATTTTTCAGTTTCCGGCAAACGTTTAGGCTTTAATTCAGATAAAAGTCATGATGGAACGATTAAAGAAAATGATGTGCCCAGCGTAGAAAACCGCGGGCAGCTTTATATGTGGATGAAAGAAGTTATTTCAATAACGCAGCCCAAAATTTTTATCGCTGAAAATGTAAAAGGTTTAGCGAATCTTGATAATGTAAAAGCAATTATAGAAAATGATTTTCGTTCTATTGGCGGTAATGGTTATTTGGTAGTTGACGCTCGAATACTTCACGCTGCGGATTATGGAGTTCCGCAGTCGAGGGAGCGCGTCGTGTTTATAGGATTTAAAAAATCCGCGTTAAGTAAAAACGCTTTATCAGAATTATCCGCTGATAAAATTAATCCTGTTTACGATCCGTATCCATTAAAAACGCATGGATATACGCGAAAAGATGATAATCTATTACCGCCGATTACTTTAACTCAAGCGCTTGCTGGATTATCGGAACCGGAAAAATCAAATGATAAATCACAGCAAAGTTACTCAAAAGCCAAATATATGGGCAAGCACTGCCAGGGGCAATCGGAAGTGGATTTTAACGATATTGGTCCGACTATCAGGTCTGAACATCATGGCAACATAGAGTTCAGGAGACTTTCAAAAGCGCATGGCGGAAAGAATCTTAAAGAATTAGAAAAAGGATTAATTGAAAGACGTTTAACGATAAGAGAATGCGCCCGAATTCAAACTTTTCCGGATGATTATGAATTTGTTATTTCCGCGAACAACGGAGTAAAAGGAGTATCAGCGTCTGACGCTTATAAAATAATCGGCAACGCGGTTCCTCCATTATTGGGATATCATATCGCGAAACGCCTGGAAAAAAATTGGGAGTTATACTTTGGCAGCGGAAATTAATGGATAAATTTGGTTACTGAATATCACCGCCCGGTAAATTATGATATTAAATTAATTATGAAAGAAATATTTAACAGGAAGTGAATAAAATTGCGAAAATCCCGCGCGAAGGGCATGACTGGCGGAACAGAAAGAACTCCTGAAATAACATACAAAATAATGTCAGCGATTAAATCAAAAAATACTAAACCGGAAATGAAATTACGCGGGGAATTATGGTCAAGAGGTTTGCGTTACAGGGTAAATTTTAAATTATTAAAAGGAAAGCCGGATATTGTTTTTACAAGAGCGAAATTAGCGGTATTCTGTGATGGTGATTTTTGGCATGGTCATAATTGGGCAATCAGAGGGATGCCTTCTCTTGACGCTGAACTTGAAAAATATTCAAAATACTGGAGTATAAAAATATTAACTAATGTTGAACGGGATAAAAGAGTTACGCGTAATTTAGAAAATGAGGGATGGACAGTGCTGAGATTCTGGGAAAGCGACATCAAAGAAAACGTTAAGAGCTGCGCGGATGAAATAGAAGCAAAATATAAAAAAAATCTTAAGAATAAGGATTAATTTTTCCTGTCTATATGCTCTGCATCGCGTTCCTGGAATTTTCAACCATTTGATGCGCTTCTTTTTTTACCCCTTGAGTAAGTTCGTTTAACCGGCTCATCGCCTGCAAAATTTGTTTGCTTCCCTGTCCCTGTTCATCCATAGCCATAAGGATGTTTTTATCCTGTTGCGCGACAGTTCTTACGCCTTCGTCAATCGCGTCGAATTTTTTTAGGACATCTTCTGTGGAATTGGTTATCGCGTCGATGGATAACTTGATTTTTTTTAGCACCGCGCTGATGGTCTTGGACTGCTCGGAGGAAGATTCCGCGAGCTTTCGTATCTCGTCCGCAACAACTGCGAAACCTTTGCCGGCTTCTCCCGCGTGAGCCGCTTCAATCGCCGCGTTCATCGATAAAAGGTTAGTCTGGCTCGCGATATTTTCCATAACAGAGTTGATTTCCAAAAGGGATTCTGACTCGCGGGTAATTTCCTGAATGTCTGTAACAACTCCGTTAAGACCGGCGTGCCCAATTTCTGACGCTTCCTGTAAATCGGTTACATTTTCCGTGTTCTTGTGCAGAGAGCTGCTGACCGATTGAATGTTCGCTATCATTTCCTCGATGGCTGAAGATGCCTGAACAACGGCGGCGGATTGTTCTGATACATGCTCGTCCAGCGATTCTGACATGGTTTGAATGCTCTGTTGTATGCGCAGTTCCTTTTCCCTGTTTTTGTAATATTCGCGCAGGTCGCGGGTGTAGCAGATAACAACAGGCTTGCCGCCGATTGTTACTCTCGTCGCGGTCTCTTCGACCGGAACCGGCTCGCCCTTGCTGGTTTGGTAGGTGTATTCATACCGGTGGCTGCCTGTATCAAAAGCGGTTTTAATCAGCTCGCAGGACTTTTTCATTGAATCTGAGCCATCCGGCTGTAATGGCGGAACGAAACGCTCAAAATGGTCAAGGTATGTCTGTTTTGTGGTTTCAAACATATTTTCCACTTCTTTATTTACATCAAGGGTGTTGAATTTTTCATCAAAAATCGCGCAAATAATCGGCGCTAAATCGAGTATTGCCTGCTGCCTCTCTTGAATTTCATTTAACTTATTATTTTTTTCATCAGATTCCGCGAGATGCCGCTTGTTTGTTTCTTCAATTTCACTCCTGAGATCCGCTTCGCTTTCTATCATCGAATTAAACAGATTGAGCCTGCGCTTGCTCGCGAGACCGGCAGTGGTACTCGTTATTAAAATGCCGATTATCCTGAAAGCCTCGAAATAAATGGGGAACGATACGTCGTACTGCTCTCCGTCAAGTATAAATGTATGCGGTATGTCCAGAACATTCCTGTTTACGATAATTAGTACTATATAGGCAAATGACGCGTAATAGCCCGTCCAGTACGCGCAGCGGGAGTCGTACCTGAACGTTCCGGCTCCTATCAATATCATATAAAATAACGCTCTGAAAGAAAGAAATGGGAGAGGCGGCGACAACTGCGGATAGGTGCAGCCAACCCAGATGATCGCGGTAATAAGGGTCATGTCGATAAACGAACAGATGTATTTAAATTTTTCCGGAAGTATTTTCGCTTTACGGACGTAATAGAACAGATAGATCGCGTAGAACAGTAATAGACTGGTAACGACATGCGCCCGCCAGGGAATCCAGTCAGCGCCGCCCAGGGATCTGATAATAGCAACGCCTGACGTGCTTGCCGTAAAGATAACACCCATTATTAAGCGGATGTTGCTGACGAGTTTTTCGCCTCCGTGTTCATCGATCCTGATTCGTTCTTTTACTTCTTCAATTGTCATGATTCATTCTACGCCTTTCTTCATTAATATGTGTACTTTAATTGAAATAATATAACTTTTATTACAAATAATATCAAGCATATGTAAAAATTGTTTTTAAACGGAATAGATTACATCATAAGGAATTCGCTGTGTTATGGTGATTATTTTTAAAACCTTGATTCTTTTGGCTCTTTACTTTGGTTTCTGCTTCAAGCGCCTCATTTAAAACAGCCTTTATCATATTAACCGGAACAGCGTTTCCCGCTTGCTTTCTTGTTTGGCTGTCAGAACAAATGATTTTAAAAGAATCAGGAAAGCCCTGTAAACGAAGCATTTCGCGCGGCGTTAACCTTCTTACGCCATTTACAAGTAAATAATTATACGAAGCTCCCGCGCGTAAAGCGCACGAGTATGGATAACTTGAGATATTGCCGCCTTTATTTTCATGCCAAATACCGGGGTAATACTCGCTTTTATGTTTTTGTTTTCTTTTTTTTACGATTTCGTTACTAGCGAAATATTTGTCTTCTATCTCGTTATCATCCATTAAAATATCTTTTAAATTTCCTGTTGATTTTGATTTTGGAAATATAAATTCTATTTTTTTATTTAAAAAACCCGCGATTATGATACGTTCTCTTTTTTGTGGAAGACCATAATTTAACGCGTTTAAAATGTCATAATAAATATTATAGTCTAATTCTTTTAATATATTTATAATTATCTCTAATGTCTTTCCATTGTCGTGCGTCTTTAATTGTTTTACATTCTCTAAAATAAATATTCTTGGTTTTTTTTCTTTTAGTATTCTGGCTATTTCAAAAAATAATGTTCCGCGAATATCATCAAATCCTAATTTTTTTCCGATTATACTGAAAGGCTGACATGGAAACCCTGCCAATAATACATCATGATCGGGTATTTTTGAGGCTTCTATCTTAGTTATATCTCCATGCGGCGTTATATTATAATTCGCTTTATACGCCCGTTTAGCTTCTGAATCTATTTCGCTCGCGAAAACGCATTTTCCGCCCAAAGCTCCCGCGGCTTGATGAAAGCCGCCTATACCCGCGAATAAGTCAACAAATGTGAATTTATTCCCCTCTCTCATTGTTCTTATATTATAATGTTAAGTTATTACAGTCTATTACCTTGAAAAAATTTGAAAAATGGTTATAATATAAAAATAATAATTAGTTAAAACTTCCAATGAAAAATATGAACAAAACAATATACACATTCCTGATTTTTTTTATTATATTGTATTAAGAAGGATGAATTTAATTTTTTTAATCGCGATTTTCATTTTTAGAGGGAAATTTAATGAAAAAGGTATTTGATAAATGGCGCTATTATTCAATCGGACATATTGAGTACAGAAAATGTATGGATAGATCATTTTCAGATAATGTTCACAGGTTATTTTTGGCGAACAGGATAGTCGCCATATTAGCGCTGATGTTCACGGTTTTCCCCTTTTTTATCTCTAAAAATTATTTTAACGCTTTGTTTTATATTGGCACGTCTATTATCGCGGCATTTTTTACAGTTTATACATACAATTTATATAAACAGCAAAAACAAGGGAAAATTTTTAAAGGATGGTTTATATATTTTTTAATCACATTATACTATATTAATGTAGTTGTGTTTGGCATTTACTTAGGCGTTTGGGCGAATCCGGAAAATTTCGCCGTATCATTTATGTGTATTCTAATATGCGCTTTATTCCTTTTTAACGCGTCGCCGGTATTTCTTTTATCGCTTACATTAAGCGCGATGACAGTTTTTATGGTTATTACCATTTTGGTAAAGCCTATAGATTGCAGCAGCATGGACGTAACAAACTCTCTTTTCGCGGGGCTGTTAAGCTTATATTTCGGATGGCAAATTACAAAGCACAGGATAACATCCGCGTTAACCATAAATGAGCTGGAAAATGAACGTAATAATTATTTTGATCAAAGCACTATTGATGAGTTAACGCAGTTAAAAAACCGCAGAGATTTTATGCAGACCTTTCAAAGGTTTTCTGATAACTACCGCCAATCAGATAATTTTTTATGTCTAGCGATTATGGATATAGACTTTTTCAAAAACTATAATGACCACTATGGACATCCTAAAGGCGATGAATGCCTTCGTTCTATAGGTAAGGCTTTTTTAAGCCTTAAAGAAAGTATGAACATTTATATTTCAAGAATCGGCGGCGAAGAATTCGCGATGCTATGGTTTGAAAAAGACGCGGACAACGCGAAAGAGGTCGCTTCAAAAGTTAATCAGCTGGTGCGGGATTTAAACATTAAACATGAATTTTCCGATGCGGCTCCGCGTGTTACTGTCAGTATTGGAGTGCATATATCGCCGTGCGGAGCGATACATGATAATCAAGTTTTATATAATCTTGCTGATAAGGCGTTATACACCGCGAAATCAAACGGCCGCGATCGCGCGTTTGTGCAATTATCAGTTCATGATGATAACATGGTACCGCGGAATATTGACTATAACATGACCTCAAACGTCGCTTAGCGGATTGATAACGCCCGCGGCGAGATTATTAATAATAATGTTAAATATGAGCAAAACAACATACACATTCAGGGAATCGAGAAATAAATTTAATCAGGGCAATATTGAACAAAAAATCAGTTTATTTAATAATGTCTAATTATAAAGGAGTTTTTATGAAAAAAACACAAAAGAAAAAAGAAACAATGCATAGCATTGTAATTATCGCGATCCTCACGATAATCGTATCAATCCTGACAGCATGCGGCTCGTTCGCGTCATCCGGCACCACCACCACAGCTTCAACAAGCGCGAGGCAGGCGGCGGAACCGGGACTCATCATTACCGGGCTTGAAAAGTGGAACGGACTGCGCGTCCAGGCGGACAGTGATAACGGGGATGTTGAATCCTTCTTCGCCGCTGCCCGCGTGATTAATGGGGACGAATATGATCCAATGGCAGGCGCTAAAGGTGTCGGCGTGATAATCGAGAACGGCACAGCCACCTTAAACGTCTGGGATTTAAAAATCGGCGAAATGGATTGGGATATCGGAAGCGTTGATATTACCGCTGTTCCCTACACAGGAAACGACACCATTGAATTCACTGTAGAAATATGGGATGGCGGCGAAACCTTACATTGGCATTCATTCGTCGCGCGCGGGACAGTTACCGCGGCGTTCTCCGGCGGCGCGGCCCGCGTCGCGTTTGTTCTCGAGTATGAACGAGAAGCGGACATGTGGGATTAATCGGCAGAAAAACCGGATACGCTTTCACCTCGCGTATCAAAGCAAGATTTAAATTTCTCGCGTTTTTAATTCTGATCGCGCTGACAGCGGGAACAGCGTATACAAGAACAGGGAATGTTGTCGGTCTGACAGTGGTGGTGGATTTTCCGGATTTTAGGAATGGAGTAACGCGCGCTTCGATCGAAGAATGGCTCAACGGCGCGGGGCGCGATACTGTCCGCGGTTATTTTCATGAAGTTTCCGGCGGCAGGCTTAATTTTACAAACATTGTTACGCCGGTTATTACAATGGATCATCCAAAGAGTTATTACGATATTGACAGGAGAGAGCAGCCTCTCAGTAATGAACGTATTCAGATATTTTTGACAGAAGCGCTGGATAAACTTGGCAGAACCAATATCGATCTGTCAAGGGTAACAAGGGACGGAAATAACAGAGCCTTGGCTTTAAGCTTTTTAATCTCAGGCGGTGGTACTCCAGCGCAGCTGATGAGGGGGCTTCGCAGTCACGCCGGAACTGTAAACCGGGATATCGCGATAAGAGGTCTTACTTTCAGGAGTTACCAAATATCGGATGGGCTTGGCAGCCTTAATATAATGCCGGGAATAAAAACATTTGTCCATGAAGTCGGGCATTCTTTGATGGGGTGGCCCGATCTTTATAATGTTATCGACGGAGTTAGTTCCGGGCGTATTACCGGGGCAAGGGATTCCGGTTTGGGAGCGTGGTGCTTAATGGCAAACTACGGGATGGCTCCCAATCCGTATCTCAGGCATATCGCCGGATGGATAGATGTTACGGATATCACAAGCGCGCGTGACGGGACGGTGTTTACCCTTAACGCGAACGCCAACACAGCGCTGGTTTACAGAAGGAACGAAAAGGAAGCCTTTTACATTGAGGCGCGAAGCCAGAGCGCGGGCATGGAAACTTATATGGGAGGAATTCCCGCGAGAAGCGGCGGGCTCGCGATATGGCATATAAACGCGGACGATTCAATCGAACGCACAGGGCGCTTTCCTGTCAGGCTTGTACAGGCTGACGGAAGGAATGACCTTCAAAACGGAGCCAGCGATGGCGACGACACTGACCTCTTTCGCGCTGGCGTAAATCAGCATTTCTCAAGCGCGACTCATCCGGCTGCCGTATGGACGGACGGAACGCCATCAGGTTTAAGAATCACAGGGATAAGCGCTAGCGGACCTGTGATGACATTCACTATTGGAGATATTCCGCGCACATCGGCTAACGATTTTCTTTTACAGGTTTTATCTTACGCCAGCGCGCAGAGAAATATAGTTATAGAACTCAATCAGGATATTACGCTTAACGCGGTTGTCAATATACCCGCGCCAAGAAATCCTGAGGCGACGCTTACAATACGCAGCGCGAATCCCGCCCGCCCTGTAACCATTAAACGCGGTCATTCCGGTGATTTATTTCGAACATCTTACGGTCCACTTGGCTCTAACGGAAAATTTACAGGCGCGACACTTATTTTGGAAAACATCATTTTAGACGGCGATATCGCTAATTATCCCGACAATTCAACTCCGCTTGTGCGGGTTGACGGTATCTTTCATGAATATCTGGATCGGAACGGCCGTCTTTTAGAAGAAGAAAACGAAGGCAGCACATTCATCATGAACTCAGGCGCGGTTTTGCGCGACAACTCAGGCAGCGGTGTAGTTGTCCAAAGCAACTGCGTTTTCACCATGAACGGCGGAGAAATCTCAGGCAATATCTCAAACACTGTAATTGTTAGAGAGGTTGTCTTTGCCACCTTTATTATGAGGGAAACACATATCAGCGACAGCACAGGCGGCGGCGTGAATGTTGCGGGATATCGAAGCGTAATCACTATAAACGGCGGAAGAATCATCAACAATATAGGCGGAAGCATAAGGAATGTTGTTGAGCAAAATAATCTTACTCCTAATGTCAGCAGGATCGATCTAAACGGCGGCGTTATAATCGGCGCTGTCACTACTTTCAATCTTACAAGTCTGCTGGTTCCATTAATCAGCGGAAGACATAATCTTAATGGCGCTGTTACAGCGCTTTGGAACACGCCGCGCAGGGGAAGCGGCTCCGTAATAGATACCACAGTCCCCTATTACAGCAACGGAATGTTTCACTACGCCGAAGGTTCTGTCACGGATTTGATTCTCTCCGCGCCGGGCGCGGCCTCCTGGGGCTTACAGAATGGCGTATCAGGCATTGTTTACAGAATCGGCGCGAGCGCGGGTTTTGTTCCGATCGCGGGTGTAAATGTCAGCGGCGCTTCAGAGGCTATCACAACAATGGCGGCTTTCACCGGACAGATACGCGCTCACGCTACTACGCGAGGAGATGTCGTTATCAATGTCGGGCGTAACTTAACGCTAGACACGCGCGTTGTCATTCCGGCGGCGGCTCCGGGCGGCAGGCTTATCATTCGCAGCGCCAATCCTTCCTCTCCTGTTACTCTTACGCGCGGGGTTACGGGGCACTTGATCACTTTATCCGCGGGCGCGAATGTTGTCCTGGAAAATATCATTATTGACGGAGACGGCGGAGGCCGCTTCGCGGCGGCAGGCGGCGTACTAGTTCGCGTAGAGAGAGACGGAACGCTTACCATTAATGACGGCGCGATTGTGCGCAACAATACGAATCTCCGCCTGCAGGGCAGCGGTATAACCGTAACCGGAACGCTTAACATGACAGGAGGCGAAGTCAGCAGCAATATCACCAGCCCCTCTTTAGCGTCCAGCGGCGGGGTAAGCATTGATCGCTAT
>JGI24695J34938_10000915_pt1 | contig 27181 bp, 16 predicted proteins | sample TergutCo191P3_FD_34938 | JGI IMG/M metagenome (IMG submission 34938)
TTGGCACATCTAAAGCAAATTGTTCAAAGTCTTTATCAGCAACAAGAAAAACTGGATCGTAATCTGAATAAACATCACTCATGCCCCTGCCTACTGAACCGTAATGCCAGCCGCCTTTACAGCGTCCGTCTGCTTTTATTATTTCTACTAATTTTTTAAAAGCTGTCTCTAAGTCTTTATGCATATCACGTTCCATTAATCCTATTCCTCTAAAAATATTTTCATTATCCATACGGATTAAAATATAAAAAACAATAATAAAAAAATGAACCTATTTGATCATTCATTAATTATTTTCAATACATAGTATTACCGTGTGTTGAATAGCCGTTTAAAAGCGTTATAAGAGCCGCAACATTAGAAACACCTGTAGTTTGGTAAATATGCTGTATTCTACCAATTAATGTCTTTATATACTAGTTGTGATAAAAAAAGCCTGTCCGTGTTTTGGACAGGCTTAATTATTAATGACTTTCTTTTGTGTTATGCGACTTTAAAACGCGAGACTTCCTTAATTAAAGAATTAATGCTTTCGCGGTTTTTAATGGTGATATCGTTTATATGGCTTACAGCGTCATTAATTTGATCGGCGCCTGTTGCCATTTCATTCATGCCGGAAGTAATTTCCTGTGTCGCTCTCTCCAGATTCTGGCTTTCCTTGATTACCTCCTGAGAGCCTTCAAGCATTTCAACGGAACCCGATTTTACCTTCCTTGTTATTTCATTAACTTTTCCGATGCCGTCAAGGATCTGCTTGCTGCCCTGCCCCTGTTCTTCCATTGAATTGCGGATATTTTCTTCCTGCTGCGATACAGTCGAAACGCTGCTGCCGATTGCGTCAAACTTGTTTAAAACATTTTCGGTCGAAGAAGTAATTGCGTCGATGGAAGTTTTAATTTTCTTTAAAACAATACCGATGGTTTTTGACTGCTCGCTTGACGACTCGGCGAGTTTGCGGATTTCATCCGCGACTACGGCGAAACCTTTGCCGGCATCTCCGGCATGAGCCGCTTCAATCGCCGCGTTCATTGAAAGCAGATTTGTCTGGCTTGCGATATTCGCCATTACCGAATTGATCTCCAATAATCCTTCGGATTCCTGGGCAATTCCCTTGATATCTTCGGCTACTTCGTTTAATCCGTCCCGTCCTACTTCGGAAGCGTCCTTTAACTGTTTAACATTGCCGGTATTTTTTACGAGCGTGCCTGTTACAGACTGAACATTGGCTACCATTTCTTCAATCGCTGCGGACGCCTGCGAAACATAAATATTCTGATCTTCAATATGATCGTTTAATTTATTGATGTTTCCTGTTACCTGTTCCATTGTCGCGTTTGTCTGCGTAACGCTGGCGCTCTGGTTAATAACGCGCGTTTTAATGCTTCGTATGTTAGCTGTAATCTGGTTTACAGCCGCGGCGGTCTGGTTCATATTGCTTGCAAGCTCGCTGCCGATACCGGACAAATTATCAGCCTCATTTTTGATATTGATGACAAGGTTTCTGATTTTAGAAATTGTATTATTAAAGAAAAGGGACAGATCAGCGATTTCATCATTGCCTTTTACAGGTATGACGCGCGTAAGATCGCCTTCGCCTTGCGCAATATCCTTTAAAGTCTGAGCTACATTCACAACGGGCTTCATAGTAAGATTTAAAACAAAATATATTATAACTGCCGTGACTAAAATAACTATCAGCGCAATAATAATTGTAAACGTTGTTAAATCACTCACTTCCGATAATATAAAATCTTCTCTTGTAGAAATCATAATAGACCATGTTGTATCAGATGCTCCCATACTGAAGGAGGTTAAAAATATTTCAAGATTTGTATTCAGCGCGGAAGAGTATGAAGTAGTGAAAAATTTTGTTCCCTGCGAAACAGCGTTTACAGCATCATGCATGCTTTCGCCGTAAATTGTATCAACATCCTGCATTTTTTTCCCGATGCGCTCAGGAAACGTATGAGCCAGAATGGTTCCGTCATCCGTGTAAATCGCCATTGCCGTAATTTCATCTCTATTCGCGGTTGTATTCGCGATAGTCGGCTGAATTAATTCAGTGCTCATAATTATACCGACAGCTCCTACAACTTTATTATCAGCGGAGCTTATAACAGGAGTTACCAGCCTGACCATAACTGTATCTTTACCCTGGATTTTCATTGCAAATGGAGAGGAAACCATTTGTTTAGCGGAATCGGGACTTTTCAGCCAGTCCATTGTTTGATCCAAAAATGAACTGACTTTCGCTTCTATCGGACCGTTTTCCTTTGAATAAGCCATCGCGTACTGTCCTGTCGAAGTAGAACCGGGTCTTCCGATCATTTCATTATCCATGCCGTCAATAGCGTCAGGCAGCCAGACTGTATAAATTTGCGAAACAATGGGCTGGGATGTTAATGTGCCTTCGAGCATCCTGTCATAAGTATCACGGCGCTCGTGCAGCGGAATTTCATTATAATCCGCCATAATATCCGCTAATGTAGTAAGCATTCTAAAATGCCCGTCCCACCTGCCTTTCCAGTATTCGGAACGCTCGCCAGAAAGGGATTCAATCAGTTTCCTATTTAGATCGATGCTTATTTTTGCTTCTTGAGATAATAAAAGTATTGAAACACCGGCTACCACGACTGTTAATATGGCAATAACCATAATACTCAGTTTGAATTTCAATTTCATTTTCTTTTCCTCCATTAATTTTGAATTGCTAAAGAAATAGCATTACAATTATAAAATTAAGAATAAAACTATATATGAGACAAGAAAAATCGGACATTTTTTGGAAAATTTTTAATGGATTTTTATGAAAACAGAGAATTTTTAATTATGGCTAATAGACATAAAATCTTTTATTCGCCGGCTTTCATGGAATCAGCCATTTTGATTCCGCTGATTTTACGGAGCATTAAGAAATCAACCAATATAGAAAAACCGATAGTAACGACAGCGGAAATAATATAACTAAAAGGAGAAATTGTTCTTCCGAACATCAAATCCGGGTTTTCGGCGACAGAGATGATAAACCGGTGCAAGGGGATGCCTATGCCTAATCCTAAAATAGTTCCCAAAATGCTCAGTATCGTAATTTCGCGGAAGATGTAAAACGCCGCTTCATCGCGGTGGAACCCCAGTACGCGCAAAGTGGCAAGCTCGCGGGAACGCTCATTTATATTGATGTTTGTAAGATTATAAAGAACGATCATCGCGAGCCCTCCCGCGGCGACTGTTAAAAGGATAACGACAAAGCTGATACTGAAAAGCAGATTATTATAAGAGCGTTGAATTTGCGAAGTAAACTCCGCGCTTTGAACAACGGACGATTCTAAAATTTCCACAAGAATACGATCCTGCTCTTTTATGTTCCACACTCCGGTTTGAACAAGCAATGTATTATAATCTTCGATCGGCTCAAAATATTTTTGAAAAGCCGCAGAGCCAAAATAGCAGTACGCGCCGACATAATTTTCGGTAAGCCCCGTAATTGTCAGCTCTCTGCGCACCCCTGCAGAATCTTCCATAATCATTACATCTCCGGCTCGCAGCCCTGAAGCTTCGCCGAGTTTTTCTGTGAGTACAACAGAGTTTTCGTCAAATTTGAAAGAACGAATTCTAAGTCTGCTTTCTAATTTAATATAATCGCTAAGAGCGCTTCCCGGTTCGGCTGTCATTATCGAAATTGGAAAGCGTTCGTCGTCGTATAACAAATACGCATTTTCGGTATGAACAGCAATCCAGCGATCGTCGGCTTTTCTTTCGAGGAATCTGCGAAGAACCGAATCCCATTTTGTATTTTTATCAAGCTCGATTTTTAAATCATATTTAAAAATATTCTGATATTGAGTCTGCGCGATATCGGTAAGCGAATCCCTCAAACCAAAACCGGCGAGAATTAACGCTGTGCATCCTGCGATGCCGATGATCGTCATGAAAAAATGTTTTTTGTGCCGTATTAAATTACGCGCGCTTACTTTGTATGTAAATTTTAACGGCTTCCAGATAAACGGAATGTATTCCAAAAAAATTCTTTTTCCCGGCTTAGGAGCGCGCAGGCGCAAAAGCCCCGAAGGTTTTTCCAGCATTGATTTGTAACAGGCAAAAATAGTTGCGAGTAACGTACTGCCGACAATCAAAGAGCTGGTAAAAAGACCAAGAGGCAGATTGTACTCTGTAATAACAGGCGGAAGATGAAACATTGTGCCGAATGCGTTATAAACAATTACAGGCAAAACGCGAAAACCTATAGACATACCGGCGAAAGAACCGAGTATCCCTGTAAGAGCGCAATAAACCATATATTTAATAGAGATAACTCTTTTTTGATAACCTAAAGCTTTTAGAACGCCGATCTGGAGTCTTTCTTCCTCGACCATGCGCGTCATGGTAGTTAAAGAAACAAGAGCGACAACAAGCATAAAAAACAGCGGAAAAATCGTTGAGATATCCGCGATTTTAGAAGCATTCATTTTAAAATTTACATATCCGACATTGGAATTGCGATCCAGAACATACCATTGCGGCACAGGAATTTTCACATTTTCCACTGTGCGCCTTCCGTCTTCTAAAGCAAGCTCGCCTTTTAGAATCCTCTCCTCTCCTAAGGCTCTCTGCCTTATAAGCTCAATTTCTCCTTCCGCTAATTCATTGCGCCCCTGAATAAATTCCGCGCGTCCTGTAATAATTCGTTCTTCCGCGGCGGTAATTTCATTGCGCGCGTTTCTAAATTCTTCCGCCGCGCGGATGCGTCCTTGTTCAAGCTCGCGTCTGCCGTCTTCAAGCTCGCGTTCTTTTTCTTCGACAAACAAAAGTCCTGCATGATAATCGGCTAATCCTTTGTCATATTGCGCAACCCATTCCTGAGAACGTCTTCCTCTGTTGTCGCGCAGATCGTTGACTCTATCGGCATTTGCATCAAGCTGTGATTTACTGTCCGAGAGCAGTCTGTGCGCCGCGTTTATTTCCCTTGCTCCGAAATCTATTTTTTCCTGCGCTTCTTTGAATTGTTCTTCGGCGCGAATTTCTTCACGCTCGATTTCTTCCCTGCCTTCCCTTAATTGCGCTTCGCCGCTGCGAAGCTCTCTCTCTCCCGCGTAAAGCAATGCCCACCCGTCATCCAGCTTTTTACGCGCCGCGGCGATTTCGCTTGCAAATAATTCCTTACCGGACTCAAGCTCTTTTTCGGCGCGGATAATATGTTCTTTTGCGAGAGCTTCCAGTTCTATATGTCTTATTCTGGATCGGCTGTTTCCAATTATTTCATATTTTTCCGCGACTTCTTTTACATAATTATGATACGGCTCGGAAAAAGCGCGCAAATTATCTGCGCCTTTTAAAGTGATAAAAAGATCGGTATATACATCGAGATCGAAGCATCGATCATGCACATAAATTACAGTTCCAAGTCTGCCGTTTCCGGCAAAACTCGGCTCTCTTTCCATTGATAAAAATAACGGGCTTCTTACAACTCCGGTAATTATAAAATTTTTAACGCGGTAAGGATCGGGATTAAGAACATCGGATGAGGTATCCATTATTTGTATTGCCGAACCGGGTTTTAAAAAAACCATGGAGCCGCCGCCTTCCTGAACAAGACATTCATTGTCGTTTTGCGGCAGTCTGCCTTCCAGAATTTTCATCCGGTTCATAAGGTTTTCGTAATTATCAAGAGGAAGCCCGTATACGCGGCTGACCAAAATTTCTTCATTATCGATTTGAACCATTGAATCTAACACATAGGCGCCAAGGATTTCATTGGTTTCCGGGACTTCCATCAAAGCCTGCGCGTCTCTTTCGGACAAGCCGCCTGTTCCTTTGATAAAAATATCCATAACATTGGATTCGCGGAAATAATGATCGACAGATAATTCCATATCGGGGGTAGTTACTAAAAGACCGGAAAGAAATCCAACGCCTAAAGTAATAATCGCGAAGATGGCAAGAAACCGCCCGATTGACGATCGTATCTCGCGAATTATAGTTTTGATATAAGTTTTACCGAAAGGAAATTTCACCACTCTATATCTTCCACAGGCAAAGGATTGTCATTTGTTTTTACATTGATAATTTTCCCGTTTTTGACTTGAATTACCCGATCCGCCATTTCGGCAATTGCGGAATTGTGGGTGATAAGGATAACGGTCTTACCGGTATTTCTGCAGTTATCAAGCAGAAGTTTTAAAATTTGTTTACCCGTTTCGTAATCCAGAGCACCTGTCGGCTCATCACATAGGAGTATTTTTGGATTTTTTGCCAATGCGCGGGCAATTGCCACTCGCTGCTGCTCGCCGCCGGATAACTGAGCCGGAAAATTATTAAGCCGTTGTTCCAGCCCCACAGAAACCAATGTTTCCTGCGAATCCTTGGGATCGCGGCAAATTTCGGAGGCTAATTCCACATTTTCTAAAGCGGTGAGGTTTTGAATCAAATTATAGAATTGAAAAACAAATCCTACGTCATATCGGCGGTAATCGGTCAATTGACTCTCATTTAGGGAGTTTATCTCCCTGCCGTCAACCAGAATCCGTCCCTCGGAACAGGAATCCATACCGCCTAACATGTTTAAAAGCGTTGTTTTTCCGGCTCCGCTTGGACCGGTAATCACACAGAATTCGCTCTTTTCTATAAAAAAATTCATATGATCCGCAGCGTTAATTACGGCGCTGCCGGAATGGTAATACTTACAAACCTCGCTAAACTCTACATACCCCATGATGACCCTCTGTTGATTTATTAAAGTATATCAAAGAATCATCTATTTGCCTATTACACCTTAAACCCTAAGACCTCTTTCATTAGGGTATCGGCTTTTTCGTACCCGGAAACAGTTTTAATATGACTGTCAATCGTTTTAAATTTTTGCATAAAATTGTTTGTAGAACGGAAGAAATTAACATATTTTAAAATATGAAACTCAATAAATCAATCGCAAACAACACCCTGATATGATTAACAAAAAATCACATAATGATTTTTATTATGAAAATCGGTATTTTTTTAACTAAATCGGTATTATTTTAACTAAGAAAGAATTATTTTTCACTTTGTTAGAAAATATTATATAAATTTTATGAAAATAATATTATAATGAATGGTTATATAACTAAGGAATGTATGGAAAAAATAAAAAAAAATGAGACAGCAGAAATTAAAAAAAATAATATTCAACCTGAAGATTTAACAATAAACAATGTAAATCAAAACGAAGATTTTTTAGAGCGTACGCGCCTTCACGCGCTTCTGGAAAAAGCAATAAACTATCCTTTGGTTATCTTATGCGCGGGATCAGGTTACGGAAAGACACGCGCTGTTCGTTCTTTTCTTGACATTAATAACGCTATCTCTCCATGGCTGCCGATTTCAGAAAGAGATAATATACCGCTGCGTCTTTGGGAAAGTCTTTGCCAAATGTCATTGAAAGTATCAGAGGAATATTCCTCTGTCCTTAAAGAAATCGGTTTTCCAAAAACAAACGAGGCGTTTAAAAAATTCGGCGATGCAATAAAAAATTATATCGGAACACAATCAAAAAAAGTAATCGGGATATTTGATGATTTTCATTTATTGCACAATTCCGAAGTTTTTTCCGTTTTTGAACATATTGTAAATACAGCTCCGTCAAACCTGTCAATTATACTTATTACGCGCAGCATGCCGGAGATAAATCTTGTCGGCATGAATATGAACGGAAAAGCGTTTATAATACAGGAAGAAGAACTCAAGTTTACAGAAGATGAAATAACAAAATATTTTTCCCAGTTAAACCTGCCTGTTACAAATGTTGATACTCGTAATATTTACGATGACACACAAGGATGGGCTTTCGCGATAAATCTTATAGGCAGGTCTCTTGCAAAAAACCAAAAATATGAACGTTATGCGCTGGAAGCAATGAAAAAAAATATTTTCAGGCTTATCGAAGCGGAATTATGTCAGACTATTTCAGAGCCGCTTAAAAATTTTCTTATGCGTATATCGCTCTTAGAACGCCTTCCCGCTAATTTAATTAAGGCGCTGGCAAATGATGATGAACTTATCAGCGAAATGGAACGCTTAAACGCTTATATACGCTATGACTTCAATATGGATTCATACATGATCCACCACATGTTCAGAGATTTTTTACGTCATAAACAGGAAATAATACTGACCGATGAAGAAAGAATCATAGTCTACGAAGCAAAAGCCGCATGGTGCGATGAAAACGGTTATCCTCTTGACGCGTTCCATTATTACGAAAAAGCCGCTAATTATGACGCGATCATCAATAAGGTCGCCGTAGATTCAGAGCAGATTATGCCTGATACAGCAAAATATATATTAGATATTTTTGAGCGTATATTAAAAGTTTCAAAGCCGAATCATCCGCTGTTTCCTTCCATGCATATAAGACTGGTAACAAATACCGGACAATACGATGAAGCGATGACTCTGGCGAAACAGTATATCAAAGACTACGAAGCGCTGCCTGATACTCCTGAAAGAAACCGCACAATCACCACTGTTTACCTTTCATGGATTGCTTTATGGATGTATACATGCACATTTAACGACGTGTATAACTTTGATATCTATGCCGTAAAAATGAGAGAATACTTCGATAAAAGTCCGTTCAAATTTGTCGGAACATATAAGCAGACATCAGCCGTATGGTCAATCCTTGTCGGAACAGATCGCGCAGGAGCAATAGAAGAATTCATCGCGGCAGTTTCCCGCGCGACGCCGAATATAATGCATGTTTTAAACGGATTCTTTGCGGGTCTTGAAGATCTTCTATGGGGCGAGTTATATATTTATCAAAGGCGTTTTAATGACGCGGAACAGTATTTATATAAAGCAATTGTTAAAGCGAACGAGTACGATCAATATGTAACTCATAGTTTAGCTCTGTATTACCTGATGCTTATAAATTTTTTCAGGGGAGATATAACAGGCGCGACTGCGAGGCTTAAGGAAATAGAAACGCTTCTTTGTGAAAAAGAAAACGGAGTCCATTACACATTATATAATATTTTCTGCGGCTTCTATTACATACTATTAGATATGCCGGAAAAAATACCTGAATGGCTTAAAGGAGATTTTTCTCCTTATAAATCTTCGGCATTTTTGGAGATTTCCGCAAATCGCGTAAGGATGAGGTATCATTATAAAACAGCTCAATACGGCGCGCTTTTAGCTTATATAGAAAACGCGATGAAACATCCCATGATTCTATTCGGTAGAATTGAACTATTAATATTAAAGTCTTTATCTCTTTATAAATTAAAAAAACGCGATGAGGCGATCGCCGCGTTTAACGAAGCTTACCGTCTTTCGGAATCAAATAAAATTATCGCATCGTTTACCGAGTACGCGAAAGACATGCGGACCCTGACTCTTGCCGTTCAAAAAGATAAACATTGCATGATACAGAAAAAATGGCTGGAGGAAGCAAACCGCATTTCATCTACATACGCGAAGCTGCAGACCAAGATTATCGGCGAGTACAATGCGGCTAATAATATTAACAACGAAGTAGAACTGACAAAGCGCGAAACAGCGATTTTGAAAAATCTTGCCGACGGTCTTTCACGTTCCGAAATCGCAGCCAGCAGAGGCATTTCGATTAATACTACTAAAATGGCTATTAATTTAATTTACGGTAAACTGGGTGTTTCCAGTCTACCGGAAGCAATCCGCGCCGCGATAGATAAAAAAATTATCTAAGAGAACCTTATACTCAAAGCGACGCCGATGATTTTAGTATTATTTTCCGCTGTTAAGCATATTCAATTTTATAATAATCTGATATAATATTGTTTAAAGCAGCACAGTTAATATAATGAATCAGAATAATTTACAATCTGAAAACACAACAGAGAAAACTCGATTGGAACAATCGAAATTGGCGCAGGCGCTTGAATACCGCAAGCAGATGTTAAATGCGCTGAATGAAATGGCTGTTACTATCATCTCTCATAAAAAAGAAACATTTAATAATGTTATGAGCGACGCTTTAAAATCGGTCGCGCTCGTCGCGGGAATTGATCGCATAGCTGTTTACAGGCGTTTAGGCAGAGAAACTCAGCTTGGGCAAATTTATCTCTGGTTCGGTAAAACAATTCCTCTGGAAAAAGAATTAATTGAGCTTCCGGAAATTCCGCCGATTTTCCGGTGGCTTGATGTTTTAAGAGCCGGAAATTGTATCAGCGGCAATGTCGAAGAAATGGTAAATGACGAAGCTGTGTTTTTGCGGCTGTTCGGCGTTAAGTCGATTTTTTTTGTGCCTATTTTCGTCAAAGAAGATTTCTGGGGCGTGATCACTCTTGAAGATCATACGAATTACCGGAAATTTGAAGAAGATAATCTTGATCTTCTTCGCTCTGCGGCGCATTTGTGCGCCGGAGCGGTTGTGCGCTTCGAAATAGAACGCGAGGTCGAGTCGGCAAACGCAAAATTAAAAGATGCTCTTGAACAGGCAACCGCCGCAAGCCGCGCGAAAAGCGATTTTCTCTCCGGTATGAGCCACGAAATGCGCACTCCCTTAAACGCGATTATCGGCATGACCACAATCGGAAAAAATTCCAATGATATGGAACAAAAAAATTACGCTCTGAATAAAATCTTGGACGCATCTTCTCACCTGCTCGGATTAATTAACGCTGTTCTTGATATGGCGAAGATCGAGGCGGATAAATTAGAGCTTGCTCCCGTCGAGTATTCCTTTGAAAGAATGGTACAAAAAGTATTAACAATGATCAACTTTCAGGTAGACGAAAAAAATCAGCGGCTTATAGTGCACATTGATGAAAATATTCCGCGCGTTGTTATCGGCGACGATCATCGTTTAGCGCAGGTGCTTGCAAATCTGCTCTCCAATGCTGTAAAGTTTTCGCCCAAAGAAGGCGAAATCCGCCTTAATATATTTTTGAATAATGAGATAGAAAGCAGCCGCGCCGCTGACGAACTGTTCGCGTATAATATCTGCGAATTACGAATTGAAGTTTCAGATAATGGGATAGGCATTTCCGAGGAACAGCAAAAAAGACTTTTCCGCCCGTTTGAGCAGGCAGATAGCGGAATCAGCCGCAAATACGGAGGCACAGGACTCGGTTTGATTATTTCAAAACGAATTGTGGAAATGATGGGCGGCGACATCAAAATTGAATCGAAACTCGGACAGGGAGCGCGCTTCATCTTCACTGTAAAATTACAACGAAGCGAAAAAAGCCTTCAATCACTTTTATCTTCCGGCATTAACCCTGAAGCTGAAGATGAAAAACTTCTTGAAAATAAATTTCAAACAAAGAGAATGTTACTCGCCGAAGATATCGCAATAAACCGCGAAATTATTATTTCTATTCTTGAAGACACGGGTATCTTGATTGATTGCGCAGAAAACGGAAAAGAAGCGCTGGATATGATAGAAGCCGCTCCCGATAAATACGACATTGTGTTTATGGATATGCAAATGCCGCTGATGGACGGGCTTGAAGCGACACGCCGCATCCGCGCGGCAGAAGCGTCCCGGGCGATTGATTTGGCATTCGATTTACAGTACGGCGAAAATGAATTTCGCAGACTTCCTATAATCGCGCTGACCGCGAATGTTTTTAAAAGCGACATTGATGAATGCATCGCCGCGGGTATGGATGATCACCTTGGTAAGCCTCTTGATTTAGAAAGCGTGTATGAAAAACTGCGAAAATATTTAAATTAATTCTCTTCCTTGTACATTTCAAGCAATTTATCCGCTGCGGAAATAACCTTCCGGTATTCGCTGTGCAATAAATTTAAAAAGATTTCGTTTAAAGTATCGTTTATTACTTGGGACCATGTTTTATTCCTCAGTTCTGAGAGAGCAGCCTTGGCATTATTTGCGGAAAATTCTTTGCAGGCAATTTTTAAATCATTAAGCTTTTTCTGAAGAAAAACTAAATCATCAGACGGTGAATACTTAACAGATTGCTTCTGTTTAAATTGATTCAAAATTGAACGCAGCGAATTAATAAATTCAAGCGTTTCGGCAGGTAATGAATTTAATTCTCCGTTTGATATTCTGCGTTCCAGTTTCAATGCGGTATTCGAAAGAGACATTTCGCCGATATTAGCAAGAGCGCTTTTCATGCCGTGAACCGTTATTATGTATAATTGCAGATTCTCTTTATTGGAATTTAAATCAGGTAATAACTTTTCTAAAACAACAATAGCGTTTTCGATATCCTCAATCGCCGCAATAACAAGCGCATCGCTTATGGATTTATTCTGCGCCGCATTTATATGCGCCGTATTAAAATACGATGCATTCGGATTAGTTGATTCCTGCCGCGCCGCTTCAATTATTTCCGGTGATTGTTTGTTTCGAATAAGTTCATTCAATACAAGATTTAATTCGCGGGAATCAATCGGTTTGGAAATAAACCGGTCGAAACCGCTGTTTAAAAACATTTCAGCTCTGCCTATCAGAGCGTTTGCGGTCAGCGCTACAATATAACGCGTATATCCCATATTGCGTATTATCTTTGTCGCTTCGATACCGTCCATTTTTGGCATCATATGATCCATAAAAATAATATCGTAAACATTTCCATCCTCAATTTTTTTAACCGCGTCAAAACCGCTTGAAACAGCATCAATCTTTAAACCATAAGGATGCAGCATGCCTTTCGCGACATATAAATTAGAAGCCACATCATCTACTACAAGAACGCTTCCGTACGGCATGTATTCTCTTATGAACTGCGTTTTACTTGCAAGAGTTGTATCGCGGAAATTAAAACTGCTCAGTTTTTCGGCTGTTTCTTTTCCGCAGATTTCTTTCCCGAAAAGTTTTTGCGGAATTTTCGCCGTAACTACCGTGCCTTTACCCGGTTCACTTTGGACTGTAATACTGCCTTCCATTAAATCTATCAGTTGTTTTGTTATGCTCATACCAAGACCTGCGCCGACTATTGCGCGGTTATTTTCCATGTTAAAACGGGAATATTCATCGAAAATCTTTTCAAGCTGATCTTCGCTCATACCCTGCCCTGTATCGCTTATACGGAATACAAGCGTTACATTATCATCATTTACAGGTTCCGCAGAAACAGAGAATTCAATTTTTCCTTCATCGGTATATTTAAACGCGTTGGAAAGAACGTTATTCAAAATTTGTTTTATACGAAGCTCATCGCCGAATAAATCAATCGGCATATTTTCATCAACCTCAATGGAAAAAATGATAGGTTTTGATTCATAATGAAGACGGTTAATCTGCGCCGTATCATTAATCAGGCTTGGAATATCATATCTTGCGTTTGATAATTCCAGTTTTCCGGCTTCTATTTTTGAAAGGTCCAGTATGTCATTAATAATACTGAGTAATAAATCACCTGAGTCGTAAATTCTGTTAAACGCTTCCTGCGTTCCCTGCTCGAGAGTTTTATCTCTTAAATGAATTTCGGCGATACCTAAAATCGCGTTCATCGGGGTACGGATTTCGTGGCTCATCTGCGAAAGGAATATGCTTTTTGACTGGTTGCTTTGCTCGGCTTGTATCTTCGCTTTCATAAGATCAGATGCCGATTGGACGATCTGAGCGTTCTTTTTTTTAATTTTTATAAACAGCAATATCAAAGCTATAAAAAATACCGAGAGAACGGCGGAAAACATTGTAAGATACGCGACGCCGACTTGCCACGGACGTTTCATCTCCGCTAATTTAATGCGATAATCATAAAATTGATTTTTCCATTTATATGATATGCTTTCAGTATCAATAAGCCGCAGCGCTTTATCTATTATTGAGCATAAAATTATTTCATCTTTGTTTATTCCGAGAGTAGACGCGTAAGAAGCTTCGAATCTGAGATTTACTTTATAACCGGCTTGCTCAAAATAATTTGTGAGAAGCAGCAACAGGTTCTGGCTTCCCATGACCAAATCAACTTCGCCGCGTCCCAAAGCATCGAAAGCGCCGAAAACGCTGTCATATTCTATTGTTTTATCATGATTTGGAAACCAAAGCCTGAACATGGTGGAATGAGCGTAATTTTTTATCATTCCGATTCTGTTATATAAAATTTCATTTGCTTTAACGTTCGGATAATCGAATTTAGAAATCAACGCATAATTATCAGGAATAATTTTTGCTTGAGGCCAGATAAATATGCCTTCTCTTTCCGGTATTTGAATGATTTCGGTGAGGATCGCAGCCTCTCCCTTTTTAACCATATCCAATAAATCGGAAAAACTCATTCTTGTTTCATTAGCTTGTTTAAAATTAATCCCCGTTAACAGGCTTATTTCGTTTAACACATCATACGCCAGACCCTGCCACTCATTGTCATAAGAATTATAAAAACTTGCCGGATAATTATCATATTCTCCCGCAAAAAATACATTATCATGTTCTTTTATAAACAAAAGCTCTTCTTCTGTGAGTATAGACAAAAGCCTGTGCTTCTGATATTCCTTGTATCCAATATTGTATAAAGATGTCAGATAACGCAGAGCTCCGTCGTCCAATGCTTTTTGCACAACAGAAATGAAAGGGTCAAGTTCCTGTTTTCTGGTCGCCAGTGAAACTTGCAAAAGAACCAAAGGAAAGAAATCCTCAGCTGTAATATCCAAGTAAGCGTCAAAAGCCGATTCCGCCATATTCGAACTGAAAAAAACATCGATCTCGCCGGAACGAAGCAGTCCTGCGGCTTCATTAGCGTTAGACAGCAATATTGTTTCATAAGTGCCGGGCTCAAGATTTGAGAGCACTCCATTGATAGTAGTTGATGTATTCCTTACAAACGCATACTTAAGCGGACGAAGCCGCGCGATGTATTTATCAGGCGGACTGCCTGCTAGCTTGAATGAGCGAACCGTCTGCGTGGCGACAGCTGAGGTCATCATATAACTTTTCCGCCATTCTTCCGTAGCCGGTATTTGCCCTGCGAAGTCGGCGTATGATGCAAGCGCAGGGAAGTACTCAGGCCATAAAGCAAACTGAGGTTTAAACTCAATGCCGAATAAATCGGTCAGCCATTTGCAAAACAGCGCAGACCACCCTTGAATTTGACCGTTTTCGCCGAGAAAAGCCTCTGTGCCTGACATTGTTATGTACACAAGTCTGTCGCGTTGTTCTTTCAAAGCTTCAATAGCTTCAATTTCTTTATCTGTTACTCCGGGAATATCCCGATAAGAGGAATGATCGTATTTTAATGATTCAACACTCTGTATTATTGTTTTTTTTTGACATCCGGACATTATTAAAGCAAGCAGTATAGATAATATAATGCAAAACACTTTATTCATTAATATAATTGTAGTATATAAATGATAAAAAATGTTTATTCCGAGGAATAAAATAATTAGTTTTAAATTTAAACAAAAAAAAAGCCGCTTTTCAAGGCGGCTATAGCTCCCCCGCGCGGATTCGGACCACGGACCCAATGGTTAACAGCCATTTGCTCTGCCAGCTGAGCTACAGGGGATTGTCCCTAAAGGACTTAGTAAACTCTATAAAATTATAGAAAAAATGTCAAGCGCTGTAAAAGGTAATAAACAAAAAAATCCCCGGAGAAAGGAGTAACTCCGGGGAAAAGGAGGAACATGAAACTACATTAATCTGCTGAATATACAACCATAAAATGTATGCATAGTTACAGATTTATAATTAATTATTTTGACATTTCGGCGATAAATTGTTCGTAAGCGGCTATTGTGGCGGCTAGAGTAATGTCCTGAACGCTGCCTCTGCCGCCTTGATCAGCGCCGTCCATGATATAAAGGTTGTTTAAGGTGCCTTGTAAGTCTTCTATTGTGCAGCCTGCCGTTTCCCGGCGGCGGATTAGACCCCTTGTCTCCTGTTCCAAGACTTCCTTGTATTTTATATCCTTCCATTCAACGCTTACGCTCATTTTTTAGTCCCCGGAAAATATTTTTTAAGAGTCTCTTGTAATTTGACAGGATTACACGCGAAAACAAGAGCGATTGGAAGAATCAGCATCTGATCTGTCAGATTATCCTGAAAAAACCACGGAAGTAATTTAATGATCATCGATATAAATACGCCAAGCGCGCAAAGCAGCCAAATCAATCTTAATACTTCGTTATATTTTAAGAGCTTTTTTTCTTTTTTTACGAACGCGTACATGATCCCAATTGGAAAAGCGGCAAGTAAAAGCGGGGTGGAAAAAATCATGTTAAAATTTTGATAAGTATAATCATGGTTTGTAAAGATACTCAAAAAATAAAGAACAAGAGAAGCAAACCCAAAAATCAAACCGCACAAACTCATGCTGATTCCGGCAAGAGCTTTTCCCGTTACGGATACCCAGCGAAACTTTCCGCTTAGGTTTTTATTCTGCAGATAAAAGAATAAATAGAAAATTGCAGCTAACAAAAGGCTGAAAATAAATTCATAAACCCACTGCTGCCGCGGTTTTTCAAGAACCGGAGGTCTGTCTTTTACCGTATGAACAACTTCTTTAGAAGAAACCAGATTTCTTCTGTCGCCGTTTTTATCGGTGTATATCATATTTTCCATTTGACTGCCGACTTCGGAAGGAAGAAACATATCCTCCCAAACAGTAATCGGTGTATCAATTACCTGTCCCATCAAAAAATTTAAAAACCAGTCCGTCGCCGGCGAAAAATATGTATGGCGGCGGACATGCTGCCTTAATGTAAAACGGCTTTCTTCGTTTATAGTTTTTTCTTTTAACTGTCCGGCTAAACCAAGATCGATTATATCTCTTATCCTTGTCGAGCAGTTATCTTTAAAATGATGATAATAATAGTATCTATTCTCCGGCAGTACATTAAACTCGGCAAATTCCTTGATTATTTCCTTTTCTTCATGGTGCAGATCAAGAGTGTAAATAACTACGCTGCGGTTATTACGAATATAAGATCTGATGCTTCCTTCCGGTCTTGATCTGCTGCATTTGTAAAGCAGTCTTCCCATAACGAAATTTTTATAAAAATTATCATCATTAAAATTAAAAACCCCGTAATCGTAAAGAAAATTTTCTTCTGTTTCGGAATTTTCTATGATAAGAGCGATATGTCCCCACCAAAAATAAAGCTGGTTTCCGGGACCGGCAACAACTACTTTTATAGTAAGATTATCATCTTGCGCGAACAGCGAAAAACTGCAGAATAAAATTAAGATTAATAATAATAAATATTTTTTGAACATTTTATAAGTATGAATTATTGATAGTATTTATTCAACCACTGCTCACTTCTTCACACGGCGAAGGTTCATCGCGAGGTTTACTTCGGCGATACTGATTTCCAGTTGCGAGGCAATTTCTTCGGGAGATACTCCCTCATTTAATAACAAATCGATATGAGTGCGGATTTGTTTTCTGGACGGAGGTTTGGAAGGCGTAGCTGAAGCAGCGGGCATAGCTGGAGCAATGGGCACATTAAAGGCAACAGGCATAGCTGAAGCAATGGGCGCATTAAAAGCAGCGGGCATAACTGAAGCAATGGGCGCGGGGAAGATAACCGGCGGCTCTTGTTTTTTCTCCGGGACAGTTTCGGCAGATAACGCCGCTTTTATCCCGCGTCCTAGACTTGTATACAGAGTTTCATTAGAGCGCGAAAGACTGCTTTGCTTCTGAGGGATTTCTTCCAGAATTTTTTCATAAAAAGAAATGCGCTTATCGGTTTCTTCCAAAATAATACGCAGTTGTTTGATTCTTTCTTCCACAAGAAGAGAATCCCTGTCGGCGGCATTATTAATATCCGCGATTAATTTATTCACGTCTTTTCTGTATTCAGCGTCCAATAAATTAGAGATCGACGTTCTTTTTTTTACATACCATTTTAAGTAAATAAATATTAAAATGCAAAAAGCAAAACAAATAATAGAAACTATATTAATAATACTCATTATATTCCGTCTTATAAACTGATATCAATTTTATTTCCTAAACTCGGATCGCGCAGAACGTATCGATTATCTTTTTCGGCGGTTTCTTCTTCATCCTCTTTTCTTTTGTTATTTTTTCTTCCATGATCATTTCTATGACTGTGATCGTTTACTTTTTCAGGACCCTCGCCTGTATTCTGCGTTTCATTAACTTGATTTAATAACTCCTCGGTTTTTTTTTGAATCTCGTTTCCCTGTATCGCTTTTGCCATAGTATGCCCTTCGTTCTGAGCGGCTTGAGACCTGCCGACTTTATCGACCTGAGTAAAAATAGCCTGAAGATCAATCGGAGCTATACCCATCGAGTCCCTTCTTGGCAAGTTCGTCCGGTTCTTCGTATTTGGTCGGACGAATCAATCCGTTTTCAAGAACGAATGTTACTCCCTTGCTTTCTTGTTTTATATCTTCTTTAACGTCGCGAATCCAGATTTTAACTCCGGGCCAAACTTTGGTAGAAGCGGATACCTTGCCGCGCACCTGAATCTGGTTCATATATTCCTGAACTTTACTGATATCTTCGTTCGCTTTGGCAAGATCATCCGTTAATAAATCGCGCCTCTCCATTAATTCATTCATGTATAACTCTTTATCTTCCGGCAGCGATTTGCGCTGTTTTTTTGTGTTGATTAACGTTTGAAGATCGAGCCTGAGATTATCAAGTTCTTCTTCCGAGGATGTTTTTATTACCATGAGGCGTTCAAGCTCAATTTTACTATGAGGATCAAAACCGACTTCCAGAATTGTTTCGGTTCCGCTTGTTGAGTTCCCTAAAGTCTTCGCGTTTATTTCCTCGCCGGCGCGCAGCCGTCCGCCCATGATACTCGCGCGTTTACCCATAACAATAATACTCTTAATCGCGTCAATACTGGAATTGATAATACCATCCGAAACAACAACCATGTTTCCGGCTTCGATATTAGCGTTCTCGATAAACCGCGACCACAGCGATTTTCCCGCGCGGATTTTACCGCCGCCTTTTCCGTTAACGCCCTGATAAATAATTATATCGCCTTCCGCGTCTAATTCCGCTTTGGAAACCGTTCCTTTTATTTCTATATTACCCGCCGCTTTAACCGAGAATCCGTCTTCGACATTGCCTGTGATAACAACTGTTCCAAGGAAAATAATATTTCCGGTTTTTAAATTGACATCGCCTTCGATAGTAAGAACAGGCTCAACATTAATTTTCCCGCTTGCGATAATTACCTGTCCGTTTATATCGGAAAGAATAGAATCTCCGTCATCTCCGACATGCACGTTTGTCCCGACAGGGAGAGGAATATCGCTGCCTGATCTCGCGGGAAGAATTTTTCCGGTAACTGTTTTTCCGTCTACGCCGTCTTCAGGCGGCATTTTTTTAGCGAGCACTTGATTTTGCACAACGTTCTGAATTATATTGAGTTCTTTAAAATTTACTTTTCCGTTTGATCCTTCTTTTAAACGAATTTTTGTTTGATCGGTTTCAAAATTATATTGAATATACGCGTCTTTTCCGTTAACCGCTTTTATTCCTTCGGCTACTTCAACTTTTTCTTTATAAGACGGTCTATCGGCAAACTGAATTAAAACATCTTCTTTTATTCCGTGATAAACGCGCTGTTGGGTAAGAAGACTCTTAAAAGCGTCAACGGTCAGATCAGCGCCGCCGTCACCCGGAGGCAGAACTGTTAAATACACATGCATTTCGGAATCGTCAACTTCGACTGAAGCCATGCTGTCATTAATCGCTAAATGAGTAAAGTCGGCGATTTTAACATACATAGCGCTCGCGTCATTTACAAGATTTTCTACCATTGAATGATCAAAATCCTCAATGCCTTTATTGTGAATCACCTGAGCAGCGTAAGCTGAATATATTTTTTTTCCGTTACCGACAGGAGGAATAACTTTAAGATATACGCCGTCCGGCCAGCACTGAACAAACGCGTCTCCGTCTTTATCAATAATGACAGGCGCGGCTTCGGTGTCTTCGTCAACAATAGATTTAGCGGCGGATTTTTTCTTGCCTTTGGAAACATGCTCATAGGCGCGAATAACCCAGTCTTTTTTTCCGGCGCCCATAAAACCGGCTGAGCCTCTCTCGATTATTTCGTATTCAAGTTTACGTATTGATGTGCTAAGCATTGTTGCCGCTTCATTAACGGCGGCTTCAAGCGTGGGACCGGAGGCATCTATGGACTTGATTGCCCTATCCTGTTCCAGTTGCTCTTTAATAATTTCCTGCAGCTGGACAAAGTCAACCATTATACAATACCTTTTCTGATATTTGTAAGCTTCGACCTTAAATGAAGTACAGCTTTTGTATGAAGCTGTGATACGCGGGATTCCGTTACCTGCAATACGCGTCCTATATCTTTTAATGTTAAATCTTCGTAATAATATAAAACAAGAATTTTCTTTTCTTTATCGGGAAGTTCGTTTATCGCTTCTACTATAACGCGGCGGATTTCGTCATTAACAACCATCACATCAGGATTAAGGCTTGAAGGAGACTCGATGCTGTCGCCGATACTCACTTTATCGTTGTCGTCGCCCGAGTACCACAGATCGTTAAGCGAAATTATCGAAGTGCCGGAAATTTTTTGAATCACTTTCATATACTCGGCTTCGTCTATGCCCATAGCGCCCGCGATCTCCTGATCGGAAGCGGTTCTTCCAAGATGAGCTTCCAGCGAAGAAATCGTAGACTCAATCTCGCGCGTTTTTTGCCTGACAGAACGCGGAACAAAGTCGATCAATCTAAGCTCGTCAAAGATCGCTCCTCTAATGCGCGTAACGGCGTAAGTCTTGAACTTAACGTTCTTTTCAGGATCGTATTTATCGATCGCGTCAATCAGACCGAAAACGCCGTAGCCGACAAGATCATCAAACTCGACATTGTTAGGCATTCCGACTGCGACCTTACCTGCGACATATTTAACTAAAGGCGCGTATTGTTTTATGAAGTTTTCCCGTATTTTTGGATCACGATTCTTACGGTATTGCTGCCAGAGTTCTTCTTCAGTCTTTTCAGCGCTTGTAATGTCGATCGGCATTCTGAAAACCTTTCCTTTTAATTTATCTGTCTTTATTCAAAATAGTGCTGATTCCCTTAGCCATATCTTTGGGATCAAAATCGACTTCCATCTGCTGAGGCTTATTGCCTTTGTACTGATCTCTGTCAGGTTCAGCAGCCTCAAATTGAGCGACAGGCTGCGTCGGAATAAATTCCTGCACAGCCGGCGATGAAGACACAGGAGACGGCATCGGAGAACCGCCGCCAAATCCGGAAAAAGCCTGCGCCATCAAATCAAGATCGGGCATGCTCTCCATTCCGACATCATCTCCGAAACTCGAAGAAAACTGCGGCGCTGCGGCTCCTCTCTTCTCGGTTTCATCTCTTGAATCGGCTGAAGGCTCATCAATACCGCCTCCCCAGTCATCCACATCGAAACCGTCTCCCTGCAGCTGGGAAACATCAAACTTCTCATTATTATAACCTGATTCTCTCTTTCGGTCTATAGCCGGACGTGGAGCTTCTTGTTTATTAGAAACAAAAATGTCATCATCGTCGCTTCTTCTGGGTTTAAAAAGACCGGAAATTAAATCTTCGATATTGCCCATTTCATCGGGATCGCCGCGAGTTTTATATAACTCGGGAACAGCATATTCGCCTGTACTGTTATCAACAGTTATATTGATTTGAGAGCCCGCCTCTCTTTGTTCGGGCGTTTCATTTGCATTTGTTTCCAGTATTTCCGGGAAGAAACTGCCTATAACAAATTTCAAACCAAATCCAATCCCGAAAAAAACAATGCCGAAAATCAGAGCGCGCAGAAAAATAAACAAGGGATTAACGCCAAAGAGAATACCGGTGAATATCGAAATAAAAATCGCCGCTACAGCGGCAAATCCGCCCCATTTAATCATTTACTTATCCTATTTAAACCGCAGGCTCATTATTAAACAATCTTTTTAACATTCCGCCGAACCCACGCGAGTCTCCTGTTTTATTGCGATCCATTCTGTCAACAATATGCTGTACGCAGATGCTCGCTTTACATTTCGGATCGACAACTAAAAAAGGTTTCTGACGCAGAACCGCATGCTGAACCGATTGATCGTCATATATAAATCCCAGATACTCAAGTTTGAGATTTAAAAACTGACCTGCTATATTTATCATTCTGTCGGCGACGCCTTTTGCCTGAGCCGCTCCTTTTGCGCGGTTAACGACAAGTTTGAGGGCGACATTGAGCGAGTCGTACTCTGTGGCGATAATTTTGATGATACCGTACGCGTCGGTAATCGCTGTCGGCTCGGGAGTTGTGATGATAACAGCGTCGTCCGCGGCGGCGATGAAATCAAGAACGTTACTCGAAACGCCGGCGCTTGTATCAATGATGATGATGTCGGCATTTGAAAGAGTTTCCAGTTCGGAGATAAAATCTTTTCTGTCGTCTTCGCCCATGTTCGCGATCTGCGAAAACCCGGAAGCGCCGGCGACAATCGAAATACCGTACTCGGTTTCCACTAAAATTTCGCGTATCGTTTTTTGCTTTTTCATAACATGATACAGATTGTATTTCGGTATCATGTTTAGCATAACGTTTACGTTTGCAAGCCCCAGATCAGCGTCCATTACAGTCACTTTTTTACCCAGTCTTGCGAACGCTAAAGCCATGTTAACGGAAAGATTAGTTTTCCCTACGCCGCCTTTTCCCGAGGTAACGGTAATAATCCGCGCTTTATCCGGCATTTTTTGATTTGGTTTAGAGGACGATGAATTTTTTACAGGTCCGTCTTTTTTCCTCTTCATTATTTCACGCAATTGTTCAGCTTGATCTTCCATGTTGCACTTACCTCCATTTAGCGCAGCCGACTGGCTGCGCAGTTAAATCGAAAATGAAACAATGTTTCATTCTACCTCCATTTAAACTGATCGGCTTCTCCGGACGGGAACCTTTCTTCTATTTTCTCTCTATCTATTATAAAACCGTCAAGATTGATAAGAAAATTCACAACTGACGCTCTTCTTATGTCCGCAGGCACTGACTGACCGACTGTTATGTATGATATGCTTTTTCTTTTCTCGGCAAGCGCGGAAACAATATTGCCTATCCGGTCTGTTTCGTCCATTTTTGTGAAAATCACAGACTTGTAATTAAAAGGTTCAAACTGCTGCATTATATTTTCTATGTCGGATGTTTTGGTCGCGGCGCTTACAACAAGATGAAACTCGGCGTTTCGCGGAGCGCCGTCAAGAATTTCTTTCATTTCACCTAACTTAGCGGAATCTTTGGGGCTCTTTCCGATTGTATCGATGAGAAACATATCGGTGCCGCCGGAATGAAGATCAATTTCTTTCCTAAGATCGCTTTTATTAACGACGCAAGAAACAGGAATTTGCATTATATTTCCGATTTGCTCAAGCTGTTCTTTCGCGCAGATTCTAAAAGCGTCGATAGTGATCATTTTAACGTCGATTGCCGGAATATCATCGGTGCCGATGCCGTAAATCGCGGCGAGTTTAGAGAGCGTCGTAGTCTTCCCTACTCCGGTAGGACCGACAAGAACCATTACTTTTGGTTTACGCGGAAAACTTTGCTGTGCGTCACGAAGCGCGGCGTCTTCTTTATATATGCTGATACTCTCCCCTATCCATTCAACAAGACGATCCATTACAAGACCGGCTTTATCAAGCTGTTCAAGAGAAAGCTCCGCGCGCAGTTTATCGATCATTTTTTTAATGAATTTTTCCGAAAAATCATTTGCTTTTAAAAGTTCGCGCGCGCGGACAAAAGCCGGATGCTCTTCGTTTTTATTTCCGGTAACGGTGACTTTATCAATTTTGTCGTTTAACGTTTTAAATAAATCCAGTAACTGCTGCGATGATTCTTTTCCCGCCGAAGCGGCTTCTTTAGCGCCGTTTGCCGCCGCGAGAACTTTTCTTTTTTCCTCTTCAATATCCGGCGCAATGTATTGACGATGTCTTGCGGCTCCCGAGTCGGCGGCATACGTTAAAGTATCTCTGGAAGGCTGGTAATATGTGTTCATCGAAGCCATATTTGTTTTATGAGACAAAAAATAAAATTCAACTTCAACTCCAGGTTTTGTAAATAGACCTAAAAAACCTCCCCTTCTTATATCTGTTACGCTTAGAATTTTAAAAGGCTTATTATATCTGGCGAGGATTTGTAATTCACAATCTTTCCGATCTTCGCCTTTTTGCTTATACATTTCCATTTTATTGATCCGCCTCTATTCTTACGATTCCGACTGCTTCGGGAATAACGCTTGATACTATTTCGGGAACCGATAACACCGCCAAATCAGGCAGCTCTCGATCTGTTGAATTTTTTACAAGGAAACGCGCCTGCTCGGAACAAAGAACGACAGGCATCCAGCCTTTTTCTTTGACAGCGGCGGCAGCTTTAGAGATCGCTCTAATCCACGCTTTTTGTGTCGGAGGATCAAGCGCGCAGACAAGACCGGAAGCTGTTTCGTATTTCGCGTCGATGATCTTCTGTTCCAATGAAGGATCGATTGTAAGAACGCGCAGCCTTCTGTCTTCATCAACATACTGATGACAAATCTGATTTGCGATCGCTTGTCTTGCTTTTTCGGTAAGGAACCAAATATTTTTTGAAACGGGCGCGTAATCGGCGAGCGCTTCCAGAATTGATACCTTGTTGCGGATAGAAACCTTTTCGCGTAACAGCGCGTGAAATACTTTTTGAATTTCTGTTACGCGCAATCCCTTGCCTTCGCGCGTGACTTCATCAACAACAGCCGGATATTCTTTGCGCAGAGTGTCAAGAATCGCCTGCGTATCCTGCAAACCCAGAATATCCGCGGCGAATTTGCGGATAATTTCCGTTAAGTGCGTCGCGATGATCGAAGGAGGATCGATTACAGTGTAGCCTGCTCTCTCTGCTTCGTCTCTTCTTCCTTGATCGATCCAAAGCGCCTTAAGCCCGAACGCCGGGTCTATGGTTTCTTCGCCGCGGATTTCTTCCGTTACAGTCCCAGGATTTATACAAAGGAAATAACCGATGCGTATTTTTCCGCGCCCGGAATCAACCCCTTTAATTTTAAAACAATACTCCGAAGGTTCAAGTATCGAGTTATCGATAATGCGCACCTTAGGAATTACAAGCCCAAGATCGTAAGCGGACTGCCGCCTTACACCCTGCACCCGTTCTAATAGTTCCGCGCCTTTTTCCTTTTCAACTAACGGAACAAGCCCGTAACCTAATTCCAGCGAAAGAGCGTCAAGCGGAACAACAGGCGAAAAATCAACAGGCTTTTCATCTTTTTGATCCCTGGTTTTCGACATCATCTCGTTAAAGCCTTCGGCTTGTTTTTTAACCTGTCCTGTTCTGTACGCATGAAAACCGACAAGAGCCGCCATCGGAAGAAGCACATACCATGGAAAACCGGGAAGAAGCGCAAGCACTACAAGCACAATCGCCAATATCCAGAAAATTTTCGCGTCCCGGACAAGAAGCTGTTTGACAACTTGATCGGAAAGATCGCCTGTCGCGGCGGCGCGCGTAACAACAATACCCATAGCCACAGAAATTAAAAGCGCAGGAAGCTGCGTAACAAGTCCGTCTCCGACTGCGAGGCTGATATAAGTGCTCACTACATCCTGCTCGCCGTACATCGCAGAGCCGATAATAAAACCACCTAACATCTCAACGATAATAATAAATACTCCGACCTTAACATTGCCGGAAATAAATTTACTGGCGCCGTCCATTGATCCGTAAAAATCAGATTCCTGCCGAATCTCTCTTTTTTGATGTTTAGCTTCTTCTTCGGAAATAGCGCCGGAATTATACTCTGTTTCGACTGCCATCATTTTTACTGTCATGCTGTCTAATGTGAAGCGGGCGGCAACTTCCGAAACGCGGGTCGCTCCCTTTGTGATAACTATTATCTGAACGGCGATAATAATGATAAAAATTATAAAACCGACAACTAACCCCTGAGTTCCGCCGGAGCCGACAACGAAAGTAGAAAACGCTTTTATCATTCTGCCGTCAAAGCGCGCACCTTGAGTTAAAATCAACCTGGTGGAAGAAACGTTAAGCGCAAGACTGAAAATCGTCGAAACAAGCAGCAATGTCGGAAACAAACTGATTTCTGTCGGTTTGTGCGCGTAAAGTACGTTAAGCAAAATTAAAAGCGCGAATATTAAATTAAAAGCCATCAGCGCGTCTAAAAGAACTGTCGGCATAGGCAGAATAATCGCCAGCACGATTGTAATTACCGCGACAGCAGGGAAACTTTCTTTTATAAATCCCAAAGGATTACGCGAAGGCTGTTTATTTATTCCTTCTTGAGCTATATCAGCCATTTTTTCCTCTCATCTGACATTTTTTAAATATCGAATAATATCTTACGAAGATCATCATGCGCTCATCCTCATTTTTTCTCTTCTGGCTTCGTTAAGGCGCATGACTTTGCTGAGAATTAAAGCGACTGCGTAATAATGTTTTTCAGGGATTATATCTCCTACTTTTGTGTCATGATAAAGCGCCTGAGCAAGCGGTTTATTTTCCACTAACGGCACTTCATTATCCTTGGCGATCTCTCTGATCCTCGCAGCCATTTCATCAGCGCCAAGAGCGACAACCATGGGACCGGGCATCGTGTTTTGGTCAAAACGCAGCGCTACAGCAAGGTGAGTCGGGTTTGTTATAACAACATCAGCTTGAGGAACGGCAGCGGCTATATTTTGTTTTAACAGATCGTTAAAGCGGCTGCGGATTCTGCTTTGAACCTGCGGGTCTGCTTCCTGCATTTTTAATTCTTCTTTTTGCTCGTAACGCGTCATCTTGTGTCTTTCTCTGAAGCGCCAGCGCTGGAAAAAGAAATCGATAATACCGAGCACTAAAAGTAAAAACGCAACAACAATTAACATTCTGCCTGCGATTCTCGCGATAATTATCAAACCTGTATAAACATCGGATTTTTGCAGATTGATTAAAATATTTATATCCGCTCTGATAAAAAGATACGCTACAACGCCGATTATAATAATTTTCGCAAGCGATTTTCCCAGATTGAAAAGTCCTTCCGATGAAAAAATTCTTTTAAAGTACTGACTGAACTTCGGCAGCGCTTTTGAAAAATTAGGAACAAGCGGCTTTGTCGTAAACAGCCATCCGCCGAGCTGCACAATGTTCGAGAAAACAGCGGCGATAACAGCCATTATAAGAATCGGCGCCGCAAGCCGTATCACATAATTTAAAAAATTACCGAATATAATTCTGTCATTTACAGGATCAAGTTCTGTTA
>JGI24695J34938_10000916_pt1 | contig 27160 bp, 30 predicted proteins | sample TergutCo191P3_FD_34938 | JGI IMG/M metagenome (IMG submission 34938)
TGCGTACATCGCTTTGCGGTATTTCTTCTTTTTTGGAAGAACATGACGTAAAGAGCGATGCTGCAAGTACCGCCGAAATTAAAATTGCAACTTTTATCTTCTTCATTTTGTTTTCTCCATTGTATAGCGTAGCGCAAGCATGGTGATATCATCAGCCTGCCCTGCGCCTTCGGCGAATTTGTCAATTTCACGCTCTATTGATGATATAAATTTATCAAGCGGTAAATTTTCGCTGCTGTTTATTATTTCAGTAAGGCGCGCATCGCCAAACAGTTCTTTTTTGATATTCATGGCTTCGGTAACGCCGTCCGTGTATAAAAACAACTCGTCATCCTTTTGCAAAGTTATTTCTGCTTGCTCATACTCCATGTCTTTCATCACGGCAAACACCAGTCCGTTCTTCACTTTTAACTCTTCAAAATGCCCACCCAAACGTACAAAAGGCGGATTGTGCCCTGCGCTAACAAATGTAAAGCGGCCGCTCGGTATATTCAAATATCCCAAAAACGCCGTGACAAACATGTGCTCATCATTTCCTTCGCATAGCAGGTTGTTCACCATTTCAAAAACCTCTTTGGGATTTTTTCCGTTTTGCGCATTGTTCTTGATTAGCGTTTTTGCAATCACCATAAACAATGCAGCCGGAACGCCCTTGCCCGATACGTCTGCTATTACCACGGCAAGAGTATGCTCGTCTATAAGGAAAAAATCATAAAAATCGCCGCCCACTTCTTTGGCAGGATGCATAACAGCGTATATGTCAAATTCTGCGCGGTGAGGGAAAGCGGGAAAAATGCAGGGCAGCATGCTTGCTTGTATCTTGGTAGCAACATCGAGTTCTGCGCCAATGCGTTCTTTTTCGGCACGTTCCCGCGCGCTCTGCTCAATGGATGCTTTCAAGTCCACGGTCATTTTATTAAAAGCCGCTGCCAGCGTACCAAACTCATCTTTTGAATGTATTGCAATCTGCTTATCCAAATTACCGCTACCGAGTTCCGCAACTCCCAATGTTAGCCTGCGAAGAGGACGGTTGATAAGCCGTTGCAGCAGATAAGCCGTAAGCGCAAGCAATGTGAAGAACGACACGGCGATAATAATGCTGAATTGATTGTTGCGAGTTTCTATCTCGGCGAAAATTTCCTTTGCGGGAATTTGCACGGAAAACAGCCAGCCATTATCCATAGCAGATCTGAAAGCGATGTATTTAACTCCGTCCAGCACAAAAGAATCATCTTCTATGTTCCACGGCAAAGCCTTAATGGACGTTGCGTCTGAATTGGCATGGCCATAAGTGTTTGAAATCACGTAGCTGTCTTTTGTTGAAACTAGCAAAACAAAACTTCCTTCGGTAGGCTTGATTGCAGCCAGCCTATCCACCATGCTCTGTATTTCCCAGTCCACGGTGGACATGCCAACAAAACGTCCGCTGTCGTTATAGATGCCTGCGCCTACGGTGGTCATAAGGGCATTGGTTCCGGCATCGTCATAATACGGCTTTGTCCACACAGTGCCATATTTGCCTTCAAGCCCGGCGGCTATTGTTTTATACCACATCTGCGTGTGGTAATCGTATTCCTCGCTTTCAAAATCAGGATCATGGCGCACTGCGTTCGTGCCTTTGTCAAAAAAAGCATAGTAGCACTCCCTGCGTTTGCCGGGATCCAGCACGTAAGGCTCAAACCAGATGCCGCCGCCCACGGCAGAAGTAAACGCGCTGAAATTTTCCACCGAAACCGATATGCCAAGCTCTTCCGAATGTTTGCTTGCAAAATAGAATTGCCGACCTGCAAGCGCAAGGTCAACTGCATTGCGTTCCATCTCGGCGATAACCCTGCGTACCCGCTCGCTTTCAAAAGCAACCGTTTTTAATACCTCTTCCGTACGAAGCTGCCGATAATTGCCAGTTGTATCTACCGAATAAACGGCAAATGCCGCCACTATCAGCGAGAAAAAACCTATCACGATGATCGATATTTTCAATCTTACAGACACTTGAATTCTCTTAAAGGTTACTCAATATTNAGTATGTTGGAAAAACCCGTCATTTTGAATATGCCCATAATTTCATCCGAAACGCCGTGCAAGANCATTGTCGCTTTTTTGGACTTGGCGGTTTCGTGCCCTGTAATAAGCACTCGCAGCCCCGCAGATGATACGTAAGCTACATTTGAGAAATCAAGCACAACTAGCTTCTCTTCGTCAAACAAAGGGAGCAGCGTTTTAGAAAACTGCGGCGAGGTTGATGTATCTAAATTACCTGTAAGCGTTAGGGCAATTTTTCCGTCATCATGAGTTTTGTTTATGTTCATGGCCGTAATATAGAAAAACAGTCACGCCGCATTCATTCTTTGTATTGAGTGCAGCATCACGGGAATTCCTTCCTGGCTTTTTGAACCCCAACGTGTTAAAACACAACGGAAACTGCGACCGGAACGGTTGCGCATTTTGGTTTGCAGAACATCGGAATGCCCCGGAGTTTGCTTCAAAACGCAGTTTAGTTCGTCTTCGTGGCGGTACAGGTCACGCAGATAATGCCACTTGACCTCGTGCTGCTCAAAGCCAAACATTTTACAAAAACGCTTGTTGGCACCAACAATGCGCCCTGCGGTGTTTGTCACACACAGAGCGTCTTCTGCTTCGTTTAGATTCTCATTGATAGTCATCTTGAATCCTCCGTGTTAAATGAAAGTCCGTCAATCGCAAAAGGAACTTGCGACTTGCCAAGATAAACAGGCAATCTGGAATACGGCAAAGACGCTGAAATTCTCTCCTCTTTGGCCACCAGAATACCATCTTGATAAAGCACTAAATAGCGACCGTCCCAATTGGCTTCCACAAAAATCCAATTACCGGCTTTAATGGGATTTTTAGATAAAAGCGCATGCCCGCAATTAATATTAGAACTCTCATCCGTGAAAAAGAATGCAAAAGTCGGAGCTTCTGCGCCGCACGTGCCATTCACAATGGCAAGGCTGAATTCAGACGGCAAAACCGCAGAGTTATCGCTGAACTTGCCTATTAAATTATGCGGTATAGCGGATTTTCCCGGCAAACTGTCTATTTTTAACCATGCGCTGATTTTAAACGATGCAACAGCCGAAAACCTGCCGCCGTACTCCATAGATGCAAGATAGCCGCTTGGATCCCTAAATGCAAGCGCAGTTGCAGAACCATCCACGCCAACAACAGGAAGCAAAGCCAAAGTATTGGTCTCTTCGCTTGTGCCTCCCGCAACTTCTTTTTTAGTGCCGGTGCAAGACAACGCAAGTAATGCTAATAAAATTAATAAGTACCTCATTTTTTCACCTCCTTCGAAAGCGGAAACAGTTGCAAATTTATCCTATATACAGACTCTTTATCGCTTTCGCTCTGCTCTGCTATTTCCTTTATTCTACGCCTGAAGTTGGCAAGTTCTGCCTTAACAGCTTCAAACCCCTCTTTTGAAAGCCCCATTGTTATGCCGGAAATATCTCTTTCCTCTTTTGCAACTGCTTCCAAAGCTTCCACAGCAAGGTTGCCCATGTTCTCATGGTGCTTGCGAACTGCCATTGAATTTACGCCATCGCCGGTTGTGAGATGCTTGTTAGTTTGATGATATTTACCGCTTGAATCCTTTTCCAGCAAGCCCAGCTTAATCAAAAGTGCTAAAGAAGCCTTCACCTGCGGTAATGGAATTTTTGGAACCAATAACTTTGAAATTTCGCTTTCAGATGATACATTTACAGCCAATTCACGAATCACGCTGTGGTGCCATTCCTTATAATAATCGTAAAGGTTCGCTTCTACAATATGCCCTTTGCAGAGAGCGGCAATTTTGCGCATTTCATTGAATAGCTTTTGCTTTTTAGCATTGCTCGTTTCGTGGGTAAAAGGCACCAGAAGCCTGAAAAACTCCTGTTCTCTATCGGTTAAACCAAGCGCAAGGCCCACTCTTTCAATGCCTTCTGCGCTCAGAGAGCTTTTTTCCTCTGCTACAAGCTTTAAAAAGACCGGAGAGGCATAACCTGCTCTTTTGGCAAACTCACGCCAGGAAAAGCGGCAAGACGCCTTTTTCTCAGCAAAGGCATCGCGCATAAAAGCACGGTAATCGGAATATGCGAAAATCGAAGGCATACACCTATAATATACATTATTTTTTCGCAAATGATACAAAAAATCTTTATTTATGATACATTTTATTGTATTTTTATCGTTTTTATTGCAATTTTCCCTAAAATTTTGTTGCAAACGGCCACAATGTCAGTTTTTTTTGCCATAATTTCAGCCCGCCAAACAGAAGAAGTGGCCTTTAAAATCAGGGTTTCTCCTTTCAAAGTTTCAATTTTTACCTTTTCATTCAATTTTCCCGGCAGAATTTGAGCTTTATTTTCGTCTAAAATCATCGCATCCTTCTGCTCTTGGCTTATAAAGCTATCCAAAATATTTGCTGCCAACGAGCCTGCTATCAAAGGATCTTCCTTGCACAATGCCGGGCCACGTCGTTTTTTTTTAGCAATATCGCCAGGGTCTTTAGAATCGACAAAAAAATAAGGCTCGTATTTCACCATAAAATCATAAACTTATGGGTTTGTTAAATCTGCCGGACATGCCGCCATAAAGCCCTATATCTCCATAGCCACCATCTACATTTCTGAAGAAATCGGTTTTGGGAGCCGCATGCAAGGCCGGTGAATACACAGAGGGCGTAAAAGGCAGCAACTTTGCCGGAGCCTCTTGCTTTGGCCTCCCACCGGGAATAGACTTCTCATAAACCATTTGCAAAGCCGGATCTTTAACCTTATCAGCGGAAGTAGGCACTTTAAGGTCTGCTTTCGCCATAACTTTTTCCTTTGGGGAACCTATAAATACAGGGTCTGCATAGATATTCCCGAATTTATCGTTAGAACGCAAAACTCCAACCGGGCAATAACGGCAATCAACATCCGCATTAGCATAGAAGATGTTATTTTGTACGCGAGGGCTGGGCCTTGAATCCGACCAAATCCCAAAATTTGCATTTTTGTAAAATATATTTGCTGCTATTGTCGGCCTGGAATTGGCAATGTAAATGCCGGCGCTTAAATTTTCGGTGAAAACACAGTTATAAACCGAAATATCAGCTTCGTTTTCCAGCCAAATACCCGTGCTGTTATTTATAAATAGCGAATTTGCCAAGTTAAACCTGCTAAAAGAGGCGTTTATGGCCCTATTCGCTCCCATTATATACATGTATTCTATTTGTACATGAGGCCTGTCTTTCCTTGAGAATCTTATGCCATCCCATTGTATTTTGCCCGGCACGTGGTTTTCCGGCATAATTCGCACCGGCTCTTCTGCGGTCCCTTTTATGATCAAAGGCCCGGATGCTTTTATGCTTATATAAGTGGAATCCGACCAATCAAGCTGCGTTGTTTCGCCGCAAGCCTCTCCGGGCACAATAAGCACATCAACCCCAGCCTCTATGGTGAGCCTTGCCGATGATGCAATTTGAATATCTCCGGTTATGCGATAAGGCGAGTTTTCTTTTGTCCATACGGTAGGCAAATCTATTATGCCGCATTGATTTTCCTGCACAAAAGAGTCTTTTTCCTGCGAAGAAGAGCTTTTTTCCTGCGCAAAAGCGGAAATTGCCAAAATTGGAATTAAAAAACGAAGGTTCATTGCATGGGAATATAGAAATTATAGTTGACAAATTTTCTAAAATTTTCTATATTTCTGTTTGAATTTTTAACTAGAGGATACCTGTGCTAGGAGTATTAGTAAAGCCAAATGAGTCTTTTGAAAAGGCTTTAAAGAGATTCACAAAATCTTGTGAGAAAAACGGCATTATTTCCGACGTCAAGCAACGTCAGCGTTTTGAAAAGCCGTCAGAAAAAAAGAAACGAATTCGCACATCCGCACGCCGCAAACTGCAAAAAGAAATTGCCGAGCAGCATAAGAAGCGCTTGTACTAATGGTTAAATGCCTTCTTTTATAGATACCCACTGTCATATAGACACAATCTTAGAGAAAGATAAGGATTTTGCATTTGAACAAATGGAGCCTGTACCCGAGGCTATAATCCATGTAGCTTGTGACCCGGAAGATTTCAACTGGGGCAAGGAATTTTTAGCGAAAAAAGAGATAAATGGGGTTAAACTTTACGGAGTTTTTGGGGTTCATCCCTTGGTCGCAGAAAAATTCAGCGACGGCATTGAGCTGCATATTGAACAAGCTATTGAACAGACTAAGGGGCTTGCCGTAGGCGAAATAGGCCTTGATTACCATTACAAAGGATACAGCGCAGATTTGCAGAAAAAGGTGTTCTTAAAACAATTGGAAATAGGATTAAAGGCCGGTTTGCCATTTGTGTTCCACCTGCGAGAAGCAGAAAACGATGCCTTTGAAATTATGCGGCAAATAGACGGCGAAAACATAAAAGCCCACATCCACTGCTACACAGGCACAACGGAATTTGCTCAAAAAATATTATCCCTTAAAGGAAACTACTTTTTCGGCTTTACCGGCGCAGTGACCTTTGACAAAACCGCAAACATAAGAGAAGCTGCCACCGCCATTCCATTGAATAAAATACTCCTTGAAACCGATGCCCCCTACCTAGCACCTGTACCTTTCAGAGGCAAAACCTGTACCCCGGCCATGATCCCAAAAATAGCGCAAGTTTTGGCAAACATCAAAAATATCTCCATTGACGAATTGTTTAAGGCATGCAGGGAGAATACCCGTGAAATGTACGGGATTTAATCCTCTTCCTCATCTGGGAAAAGCTTGAAAAATGCCTTTCTCTGTTCGCTAAACAGGTGCAAAATCTGGTTTTGCTCAAATTGCTCCCTGTCTATGTTTTGCATAAAATAAGGCTCTAAAACAAAATTGCGGCTCATGATTTGCGTTTTCACAATATCTGCTATCTCATCGTAATTAGACCACAAAATATATATGGCTCCTATGGGCATTTGCGCAAAAATGGAAACATCGGCAAATACCGCCTGATTTGCAGAAGATGTATCGGCATCTTGAGCTGCCGGTTGCTGCTGGGCAAAACCGATCGCAAAACAAAAAAATATCAAAAATATAGGCAAACGCATAATTTGAATGTAGTAAATATCAAAGAGTACGCAGGCACCGGATATTCAGAGAAGGGGAATTTGACTGAATATCTTTAGGATTTACCTCTACGTACTCCCCTAAAATCAAGAGGTACGCAGGCACCCCGAACTTATCAGGAGGGGAGCGATAGAGTGTCTTGAGGATTTACCACTGCGTACCCACTTCATATATAGAAAATTTTTTGAATTTTGTCAAGGGATTGGCTGAAAAAAATCTATTTTTTGCCTTTTATGTTAATTTTTTTCGTCTTTTTGCTCTCTTTGGCATATTCCGGGCTGATGTTTTACCTTTGGCGTGGGTTATTGTCTAAACCACGATTTACAGAATTTGAGAATTTACCGGAAGTTTCGGTAATTATTCCCATGCGGAATGAGGAAGCTTTCATTGAGACCACTTTAAACGCTTTGAAAGAGCAGAAATATGAGGGAAAGTGGGAAGTTATTGTTGTAAATGACCGTTCTACAGACAAAAGTCCGGAGATCGCACGTAAATTTTGCGCAAATCACCAAAAATTTTCGGTTATTGATATTCCGCTGGATTCTCCGCAAATAGCTTCTCCAAAAAAAAGAGCCATGAATGCAGGCTTCTCTGCGGCTAAAGGTGAATTCCTGCTAACTGCAGATGCAGACTGCGTTCCGCCGTCCGGTTGGCTCAGTTCAATGGCAGCTTGCTATGCAGGCGGAGCCTCTGTGGTACAGGGTTCAAAGGCGAATAATGGCGGAAACAGATTTTTACACGCATATCAAAGGTTGGAAACTCTTGGCTTTACCTTAATTGAAGCAGCCGGATTTAACCGCAATAAACCTATTTTAGCGAGTTCTGCGTCTATTGGCTATAGCAAAGAGTTGTTTTTCAAATGTGGAGGCTTTGAAGGGCTTTACGACTTAGCTTCCGGAGACGACGATATGCTGATCCACAGAATGGCAAAAGTGGAAGGAACAAAATTTGCCTATAACTGGGACCATAATTCAATTATGCCTACCGCTCCGGTGGATTCCTGGAAAGCGCTGCTCCTGCAACGTGCACGCTGGGGAAGCAACGGCGCAAAGTATGAGAGCAAGGCATACAGCGCATTTTTGTTTTGCATTTACGCTTTCTTTGTTAGCCTTTGCATTTTGCCCTGGATTTACTGGCATATTTTTTTGTGTTTTTTCGCAATAAAATTGTTAGCTGATTTTTTGTTGCTTTACCATGGTGCGGTTCGCTTGAAATCCGTAAAGTTGCTGTGGTGCCTGCCTTTGGTTGAGCTTATTCAAATTCCCCTTTTCACGGCTGCTGTACCGCTTGGAATGCTGGGCTTGTATAAGTGGAAGTAATTTTTTTCTACATTACCCCCGTGCGTTTAATTTCATTTTTTACATTTATTTTCATAATTAGCTCAAGCTTTGCGGCTTCGCTTATTGGAACGGATGTTTTGGGCATGGAACAAGCGCCTAAAAACGCCGTCATCGCAAGAAACGGGTTTGTTCCGCTGAATCCCGCCATAAACGCCTTTGAAAGCAAAACAAAATTCGGAACCACAATTCAGTTTGAATACGCAGATGCACAAAAAGACAACAAAGCCATAGCACTTAGCTCATTTACCGTACCTTCAATATCCATGGTCTTGCCGCTCGGTTTCCTCGGTACATTCGGAGTTGGCCTGGAACAAAAATATTTTGCAAGCAATCGCATGGAGCTTAGAGACACGGCTCTAAACGCAGATATTTTATATACTTCAAGAGTTGGCATCTATGAAATTTTGCCAAGCTACTCCTTAAGGCTTCCCTATTTTTTAAGCGATTTTGCCGCAGGCTTTTCTTACAGAATCGGCTTTGGAAATTCCTACTCTACAATTGAGCGTGGCAGAAATAATAAGGAGTGGGATGCTGACGCTTGGAAGGCAAGAAATGTTTTTATAACAGAAAAAGAAACCGGAGTTTTTGAAACAACATCCGACTGGTGGAGAAATTTTGGCTACAGTTTGCATTTCCACAGAAAAACCGTAGATTATTTTATCTCTTATTTTCCCCACATTGAAATGGAGAAAGACATAAAGAAAAATATTCAGTTCAGCGATACCGATACTCTGCAATCTTCGCAAACAACAGAGAGATTTAAATTACCCAAACGCTTTGCCAGCGGCGTTCATTTTCGTTTTTGGCAAAACCAGAATTTGAGTTTTGTTTATGAAGAACAAAAAGGTGAAGAAGAAATTGCCTCATTGTTTACGGAATACAAGATCAGCGGAACCGGCCTGCATTACAGCCCATTCTTCAAAAGAAATGATTTTGGCATAAATGCATGGTTTGCCGAAAAATACTTAAAAGATGTAAATGAATACGGAGCATCTCTGTTTTCCGATTTATGGCTGGGGCGCAGAGGAACTCTTGTGGGCATTGCCCTCTATGGCGGCTACAGACAGGCGAAAGAGCCGTATTGGGACGAGCCGTTTTTCGGATTTAAGCTGAGTCTCACCGGCGTTGGCAATTGGGGAACCAGCATTCGTCGCAGATGATTTATGAAAAGTTTTGAATCTATAAAATCTCAGTTCATGCAAAGCGCAGGCCTTGATAAAAAGTTTTCAAGGGAAATTTTGCAGGAAGCATCAAAAGATAACATCTCAAAAATAAAAGGACGGGAAGATTTTCGCCATTTGCATATTGTGTGCATAGACCCGGACGGAGCAAAAGACCACGATGACGCTATAAGCGTAGAAGAGACAAAACACGGTTATATTCTGGGAGTTCACATAGCAGATGTCAGTCATTTTGTGAAACCAGGCTCTGCGCTGGACAAAGAAGCTCAAAAACGAGCCTACACCCAATATTTGCCCTGGACTGCCGTTCCAATGCTGCCGGAAATTCTTTCTGCGGATTTGTGTTCGTTAAAAGAGAATGAGGATCGCTTTGCTTTCAGTTGCATAATTTCTCTAGATAAAAAATGCAAAATTCATAAGTATCGTTTTACAAAAAGCATAATCAAAGTGAGCCGTTCCATAACTTACAGGCAGGCGATGAATCTCTTTGAAAAAAAAGACAGGGAAATTTGTTTGCTCGCCAGAGTAGCGGCAGCTCTGAAAAAAACTCGCGATGTGCTGGAAATGGAGAGCACGGAATATCAGTGCATTTTTGATAAAAAGGGCGAACCGCTTCGCATTGTTCCAAGAGCAAGCGAAAAAAGCAATTCCTGGATTGAGGAGTGCATGCTGGCCGCAAACAAATGCTGCGCTCTGGAGCTTCAAAAGAGAAAGTTGAGCGGAATTTACCGTATTCACGAGGCACCGGATCCGGAAGATATTTCGGTGTTAATGCAATCCGAGCCAAATTTGTTTTGGTGCTCCCCTATTGACCCTCACAAACTGCTGAAAAACTACAATGCGGAAAACAGCCAGGACAAACGCATTTTTGAATTATATTCGCACTTGGTAAAAAGAGCAAAAGGCAATCCGCAGTTGACAAACAAAATCTTGCGCAGCATGCAAAAAGCCCAATACAGCGCAGAGTGCATTGGCCATTTCGCATTGCACTGGAAGGACTATGCGCATTTCACATCCCCTATTCGCCGTTATGCGGATTTATGGTGTCACAGGGAATTATGCAAACACTCCGGCACAGTAACCACCGAATTATGCCGGAATTTAAACGATGCGGAGATTGTCAATCAAAAATTGGAACGCAAGGCATTGAAGTTGTGCGCAAGTTACCTGTTGCAAGATCAGATTGGGCAAACATTTATGGCGGAAATTCAAGGCATTGAAGAATTCGGAATTTTCATTTCGGTTTCAAACAGCTCCGTTGCCATTGCAGATGGCCTGGTTCATGTGCGTGATATTCCCGGCGATTATTATGTTTACGACGAAGCCAGAGGCATCATGGCCGGCAAACGCTCAGGAAGGAAGTTCAAGCGTGGCGATAAAATCACCGTGCGTTTGGTTAAGGTTAATGTACCGAAAGGCGAAAATGATTTTGAGATTGTGGGTAAGGAAGGCAAAGAGGTAAAGGTGGGAAAGGGGTCACCTTGGCGGAAGAAAAATGTCTGAACCACGATTTTCAGGATTTTTAGGATTTACAGGATTTCTCAGCGTTATGCTTGACAATCATGTTAATCCAGAAATCATATCTTTGCATAATGTGTCCACATCCGAATGATTTTCAGGTTATTTTCGCAAACTTCATAAACAAGCCTATGGTGAATATTTATTCTTCTGGAATAAACAGATGAATAGCCTTGTAGTTTTTCGTATGGAGGTGGATTTTGATAAGGGTTGTTTCTTATTATGCCTATCAATTCTGCAACTTTTTGTTTCAAGTTGGCAGCTTCTATTTTTTTGGCATCCTTGGCGGCTTGTTTGGTAAGCGTAACATTATACATCTGCCCAAACCTTTTCCAGCGGAACGCATTCAGACAAAGGGGTGTTCACGCCTTCTTCTATGCTATCCATCATTCCGGGAATCGAGGAAAGATATGTTGAATCGTCAAGAGCCAATTCTTTTCGATGTTTTAAGAAAAGTACGAATTGCTGAAGCATTCCTATATTTTCTTCAGGCAACTTTTCTATTTCAGAGAATAACTCTTGAGTTATGGCTGGACTTAACATAGTATTAAATATAGAAAAATAAAAACAACATATTTTCTGCTTTTGAACCTTCTCGCAGAGGCTCTGCTGAAAAACGTCTGAATCAGGATTTTTTTACAAATCCTCTTGTTTTAGTCCAGTATTTTTAGCCACTCTAGCAAGCATTTTAGGACCTATTTCCGTTCCATCGTGAAAAGCAAAAACATAAAACACGCAATGCTAAAGCTTTAGCATTTGCAGCAGCCTGTAACGGGGTTAGTCCGTATGCAAGCACCCCAGGAATTTCTGGGATTTCCGCTATCCAGCGCCCGTCTTCTTCTTGCTCAAATTCAAAGTTCATAGCTGCTCCTTAAGGGTAATATACAAAAAGGTCAGAACCCCGATACCCCCGATTTACCGATTTTCAGGATTTTCTCAGCGTTATGTTTTTATAATCTTGCTTTTGGATAGCAAAGAATTTTTCCCTTAAAACGTATAGCTAAAGCCAAATTGCTCTTGAGTCTTCATTGAAAAATCAACATTGTCAAACAAGCCAAAAGCGTAAAAACCACGCATATCCAAGGAAAAATGCTTGCTTATGCGAATGCCCATTTCATAACCAAAACCATAATAGTTAAATCTGAATCGAGAAATTTTAAAATATTCTTCAAGATTTCCAGCGGTATTCAATACTATGCAAAAATATGGACCTGCACCCAAATATATTAGGTTCTCTTCGCGATATCTAAATCTGAAAAATATTGGAATATCTATCGCAGTTTCTTTATAAATCACTTCTTCAAAAATATCCTCATTATTAGCTTCTCTCTTTAGAGTTTCATGCTGTATAGTTAATTCCGGCACAAAATAGATGCCCAAAATTGGAATAAGAGCATAAACTCCTAATCCTTTATTATCTCCAAATTTCCTACTTAAATTCACATCCTCATCATTTGTTTTTAATGTGACGGCATCGGTCCAGGCCGTTCCAATATTCACTCTTGCGCCAAAACGCATTTTGGCTGGAGAAGGTGTTTGTTGCTGCAATTGCGGCACTTGCTGCGCTATGGGTACAATTATTATTCTTTTGAAAGCATCAGGAACCCTTCTCTCTATCAAATCAAGCATAGACGGCACATCCTTAACCTCCTCTGCAAATGTGCTTATTGTTCCAGCTTCAGACTCTCCTCGCAAAGTGCCATACAACTCAAATTTTAACCACAACTTATTGTCCGATACAAAAACATCGCACCTGGCTCCAAAATCTGCTTGCACCTTAGCAACCAAAGTTCCAATGCAGGCACCTTCTTTGCAATCATTGAAAAAAGCCTCGGCTCCAAGTTGCTCAATAACAAAATCCTGCTTAAGCAAAATGAAATCGCTAAGGGGCAAGTTATCTGAAGCAATGCTGCGCACTTTGTCAGTTAGCATTTCCAGTTGTCTTTCGGTTAGCATAGATTCATTATCCATAAGGGCAGGCAGCACGGCTATTTTTTGCCTTTGAGCCATTGCGATGGAGGCAGCTAGCAAGCAGAATATAAAAATCTTATTCATATTTTCTTAAAACGTATAAGCAAAACCTAATTGATATTGTAGCATAGATGATGATTTTGCATTGTCAAACGAATCAATAACGCCAAGACCACGTATATCCAAGGAAAAATGCCTGTTTATGCGAAAACCCAATTCTAAAGCAGCACCGAAATTACTTTTAACACGAGAAATTTCAAGAAATTCTTCAATATCTCCATCGGTATTCAATACTACGCAAATATATGGACCAATTCCCAAATATACTATGTTTTCTTCTCGATATCTAAACCTAAAAAATATTGGAATATATATCGCAGTTTCTTTATAAGTTTCATCCTCAATCTCTCTCAAATTTGATGATCCACCTCTATATTCAGATGAGTTAAAACTAACATTACCTTCTTTATTCTGTATTGCAATTTCCGGCACAATATAGATACCTCGAACTGGAATAAGGACATAAACACCTAATCCCACGCCACCTCCAATTAGAGTAACATCATATTTTTCTTCAATATTCTCGGAATAGCCAGACCATCCCGTTCTTGTTTCTGTTCTTGTTCCTTTGATAGAGTTTATAAGCGCTCCAAAATTCACTCTTGCACCAAAACGCATTTTGGGAGCATCTGTTACGGCGTCTTTTTCCTTTGTAGTCAGCGGTTGTTGCTGTGGTTGAGGCGATTGCGGTGCTACAGGAACGCTTGCTTGGGAAATCAATATTCTTTTGAAAGCATTTGGAACCCTTCTTTCTATTAAAGCAAGCATAGACGGCACATCTATAACCTCCTCCGTAAATGCGCTTATTGTTCCTGCCTCAGACTCTCCTCGCAAAGTGCCATACAACTCAAATTTCAACCACAGCTTATTGTCCGATACAAAAATATCGCACCTAGCTCCAAAATCCGCTTGCACCTTATCTACCAAAGTTCCAATGCAGGTGCCTTCTTTGCAATCGTTGAAAAAAGCCTCAGCTCCAAGTTGCTCAACAACAAAATCCTGCTTCAGTAAAATAAAATCGCTAAGGGGCAAGCTATCTGAAGCAATGCTGCGCACTTTGTCCGTTAGCATTTCCAGTTGTTTTTCGGCTAGCTTTGATTCCTGATCAATAAGAGTCGGCAGCACTGCAACTCTCTGTTTTTGCGCCTGAGCCATTGCAAGCGCAGCGGCAAACAAGCAGAATACAACTATTTTTTTCATCAATTGCTCCATAAAATTTGAGGGAAATCTTTGCCAGCTTCGCTGAAAACTTTCAGCACACGCAAATCGGCGTCCATAACAACAATCACCGGCAAATGAAACTCTGTAGCATTCCTTTCAATAAAGCCAAAATTCTTAAGCAGATTCGCATTCTGGTCAAACCAAAAAGGAAAGGAATCCCCAGCGTAAGTTTTAACAAAATCGCTCACCTTCTGACCATCTTTCATAATCTTCTCGCCAACATCCACCAGATGAACAAGTACGCCGTTCTCCTTCAGTTTGTCTGCGTTCTTCTTCAAAAGAACAAACTCCTCCTTGCAATTCACGCACCAGGTCGCAAAAAAAGAAAGCACCACCCGCTTTACGCCCAGCTTCTTTGCTTCTTCCCTCAAACCTTTCTTGTCAAGCATGGTCTCGTTGTCCATAGCAAGCACAAAAAAGTTCGGGATTGAATCTCCCTTGGCAAGCCCTGTTGCCGCAAAAGAAACTGCGCACATCAAAAACATCGTAATAAAGACTATTCGCATTGCGGGCTCCATTGTTTAATTTCCTTTTCCCAGTCGCTCCAGAAAGATTCGTATTCAAGCTTCTCCCTCAGCTTCTCCAACGCAACATCTTCCCTTTTCTGAAAAACCTCTACATTTGGGCTCTCCAAAATACCGTATTCCTCTCCGTAGCACGATGCCACCAACAAAGAAGGCTTGTGATAGCATTTGAATATTCCCGCCTGCTCGCACCTATGCCCAGAGTTCCTGTAAACCAGCGAAACTCCGTTGCCTTTGCAACTCGCCTTTTCTAGCTTCGAGCTTTTGGAAAGCTTGGCAAAAGCCTTCTCCGAATAAAAATCATCATGCTCCGGATTCCAATAAAGCTTAGCTGTCTGGCAGTAACCAAGGTAATCTTCCTTAGCTTTTGCGTACATTGCTTTCACAGGCTCAAAAACAGCAGCAGCCTTGTCCAAACCCTCTATCATCACCTGAAGCCTCATAAACTCGTTCCACAGCGGCTTTGCCCTCTGCCAAGCCTCGCTTTTTAGCTTGGGGTGCTTGGTCTCTAAAATGGCATTAGCGGCAAATTCAAGCGAGCTCGCCACGTGTCGCTGCCGCTCAATAAAGCCCTTTGCAGCATCTGCCCTGCTCATGCAAAGCACAACCCCAACCTCGCCGGTACGGTTCCGCTCAACATGCATAACTCGCATATCGTGCGCATTGTCAAGCGCAGTCTCGGTTACAGCCTTAGCCACAAATTCAGAACTTAGCTCATTGCCTATCTGCCGCTCCGTAAACATTTGTGAGCTTTTTATGGAAGACTGTATTTGCTCGGAAATCAAAGTGCGAGCCACAGCCAAGGCTTCTTCTTCGCCAGATTTCACGCTTTGCCCTCGGTAATCACCTGATGGGCACTGAACAGTCTCCAAGGCTTTGGACACAGAAACCGATGCCGGGGGCGCAACGCAACCAGCAAATACCAAAACAGCAAGGACAAAATATTTATCTATTACCAATAGCTTCTCCAAAATATGTAGCTTCAAAAAGGCAAAATACAAATTTAAATGACGATACTCATACAAACTAAATCAGCAAGTATTTTCTATGATACCGTGAGCAAAATCATGCATTGCACCGGGCTTTCTCGCCGAAAGATTATGGCTTTGTGAAATGTATATTTGTGGGTAACAGTAAGCTCTATGAGAGAGGAATTGAAAAATTCTAAATTATAAGGTATGCATTTTGGTTTAATAGATTCACAGGTAGCGGAATCAAAGGGAAAATTCGGCGATAATCGCTTGACGGAGATTGAACGGGAATCTTTTTTTGACAAGCTTAAACACAATTTCGGCGATCCTTTGATTAAAATTTTGCTGGTAGCTCTGGCAATTAATGTATTATTGGTAGTTGGCTCTTATGCCGGATTTATAGAAGGCGAAGAGGCCGCTTGGTATGAGCCCGTAGGCATAGCAGTAGCTATCTTGCTTGCAACGCTGGTTTCAACTTTTTCCGAACACAGAAATGAAAATTCATTTCAAAAGCTTAAAGAAGAGGCTTCCAGAATAAAAGTGAAAGCCTATCGAAACGGCTCTATAATCGAACTTCCTATAGACGATTTGGTTCAAGGCGATGCGGTGCTGCTTCAACCCGGAGATAAAATTCCCGCAGACGGAATAATAATAGACGGTAATATAAAAGTTGATCAGTCCGTGCTGAACGGCGAATCGAAAGAAGCCACGAAAACAGCGGTTTCGCCGGAATACCAAGATGATAACGCCCCGATGGATTTTTTACATGCGCACAAGGTTTTCAGAGGCGCAGTTGTGTGCAACGGCAACGGAGTTATGCAGGTGACGGTTGTTGGCGATAAATCGGTTTACGGGCAGATAGCAAGCGAACTTCAAGCCGGAGATGATCGTGAAAGCCCGCTGAAAGTCAAGCTAACGGAGCTGGCCGGAAAAATAAGCAAATTCGGCTATATAGGCGGTGCATCCATAGCCGTTGCGCTTTTATTCAAACGCATTGTGATGAGCAATAATTACGACCTTGCGAAAATAGCCGAATACTGTTCGCATTGGGGGCACTTGCTAAACGATATTGTCCATGCGGTGATGATGGCTGTGATAATAATAGTTGTCGCTGTTCCCGAAGGATTGCCGCTTATGATAGCCATAGTGAGTGCGCTCAATATGGGCAAAATGTTAAAGGACAATGTACTTGTTCGCAAAATTGCAGGCATAGAAACTGCGGGCAGTTTGAACTTTTTGTTCAGCGATAAAACCGGCACAATAACAAAAGGCAAACTTGAAGTAGTGACATTTATAGACGGCGATCTCAAGGAATATAAAAGTTATGGCGAAGTGCAAGGCGGCTTAAAAAAATTCCTTTCCCTTTCAATTCATCAAAATACGGATAGCATAATTTCAAATAAAAAAATTGTGGGGGGAAACGCAACGGAACGCGCAATCCTCGCATTTTCCGGCGAAGAAACGGAGAGCGTTGGTATTATCGGAAAAATTCCATTTAACAGCACTAACAAATATTCCGCAACTTCAATAGAAGGCATGACTTTGATTAAGGGAGCTCCGGAGAAAATTTTAGCAAAATGCAAATATTATTATGATGGAGACGGAAAGAAATGCGAATATAACGGCCATGCACAGCTCAATAAAAACATAGATACGCTTGCTGTGCGTGCGATTAGAGTCGTGGCTTTGGCGGTTTCTGAGGCTCAGATAAAAGAGGAATCTTTGCCGGAAGATGACTGGATTTTGGTAGGCGTTGTGGGCATTAGAGACGAAGTTCGCCCTGAGTCCGTGACTTCCATAAGAGATGTTTTGGGCGCAGGCGTAAATGTGGTTATGATTACGGGAGATCGCAAAGAGACTGCGGTAGCCATTGCAAAAGACGCCGGTTTAATGAGGAGCGATAGCGATGTTGTTTTGACTTCGGATGAATTCGCTGCGCATTCCGATGATGAAATAAAGGCGAAAGTCAAGAACATAAAAGTTGTGGCACGTGCTTTGCCTGCGGATAAAAGCCGTTTGGTTCGCATAACTCAGGATTTGAATTACGTTGTGGGCATGACAGGCGATGGTGTTAATGATTCTCCTGCGCTTAAGAAAGCCGATGTTGGATTTGCGATGGGGGGCGGAACGGAGGTTGCTAAGGAGGCCGGAGATATAGTTATTCTGGATGATAATTTCAACTCCATAGCAAAGGCAATTTTGTATGGCAGAACTATTTTCAACAATATAAGAAAGTTTATAATTTTCCAGCTTACCATAAATGTCTCTGCGGTTTTGATAAACTTTGCCGCACCTCTTTTGGGCATGGAGCCACCGCTGACAATAATTCAGATATTGTGGATAAACTTGATTATGGATACATTGGCGGCTCTTGCGTTTGGCGGTGAAGCGGCACTTAGCCGTTATATGGAAGAAACTCCCAAGCGACGTGATGAAGCTATTGTGAGCGGCTGCATGTGGAAGGATATTTTCACAAATTCGGCATGGATATTCGGCTTGAGTTTGGTATGCTTGCTTTACATGAAGTTTGATTCAACAGCATATTTTACATTCTTTGTTATGATAGCCATGTTCAACGCTTTTAATGCCCGCACAGATCGCATAAATATTTTTGACAACATAGGCGGCAACAAGAACTTTTTGCTGGTTTTAGGGCTTATATTTTTAATTCAAATAATTCTGGTTTATTTAGGTGGCGATGTATTCAAATGTCATGGGCTAAGTATGGAACAATGGGGCGTAGTGCTGTTATTTGCGGTGTCCATAATTCCCGTGGGGATGATTAGGAAGGCAGTTTTTTTCTAAATTCCACCTATGCCCAATACAACTATCCCTAAAGTTTGGAAAGACATTCAATCCCCGGACTTTAATCCCGCACGCGACGGCCATCTTGTTGAACAGGTAAAGCAAGCCGCAATAACTTCACCTAAACCTGCTAAAGTCAGCTTTGGCACCAGTGGCTGGAGAGGTGAAATTGGCTCTGAATTTACACTCAAAAATATCCAGGTTGTTGCAAAAGCTATTTTGCAGGTTTACAAGGAAGCAGACTCCGCAACATTTAAAGCTTTGGGTGTTAGCTCCTTTGAAGAACTGCAAACAAAAGGCTTGGTGGTTGGCCATGATAACCGCTTGCTCGGCAAAGAGTTTTGCGAAGTTGTCGCAGACCAGTTTATAAAAGCCGGCATAAAGGTTTATTACGGCGGCGAAATGCCAACTCCGGAATTCAGCGCAGCGATAGAGTCTTTGGGTGCAGCTTGCTCGGTGAACATAACGCCATCTCACAACCCCAGCAATTACAACGGCATAAAATTCAACCCCTCAGACGGAGGCCCTGCAGGCCCGGAAATCACCGATAAAATAACCGCCAATTCAAATGAACTGATGAAATCCCACAAATGGGAAGAACTGGGAAAGATAAAGTGGAAAATCATAGATCCCATTAAAATTTACAAGAGCTTTTCGGAAAAACAGGGAACAATAAGTTATAGCAAAATCGCATCATTGCTTTCAAAAGAAAGCATAGACTTGGTTTGCGATCACGTTCACGGCTCAACAAGGGGCAGGCCCGCCGCAATGCTGAACAATCCGCAATGCCTCACCAGCTTAAGAACCGAAAACGATCCCCTGTTCGGCGGCGTTGCTCCGGAACCATCATCTAAAAACCTCGCAGGGATAAAACAGCTTTTAAATGCGAGTAAAAGCCGCTTTAGGCTCGGAGTTATCTTTGACCCGGACGGAGACCGCATACGCTTTTACGATGGCACTCGTGAAATAGACATGAACAGCTTCGGCGCAATGGCCTTTCATTACATGGTAACCTGGCGCAAGAAAAAAGGCGTTTTGGCAAAATCCGTTGCTACCTCAAATTTTGCGAACATCATCGCTGCAAAGCTCGGCATTGAGGTTATGGAAACTCCCGTTGGCTTCAAAAATTTTCGCCCTTGGCTGAGAAGAAAGGCAAATCCCAAAGCTCTTATAGCCTTTGAAGAATCCGATGGCATAACCGGCCTCAATAATACGCTGGAAAAAGATGCTATGTTCGGGCTTTTGATAGCTTTGGAAATAATCGCGGCAACCGGCAAAAATCTGGGTGAATATCTGGATCTTTTATACGGTGAGTTCGGGCGCCTTTACCCGGAACGTTCCGGCTTTGAAGTGGATAAAGCTTTGGTTGGCGAACCGCTTTTGGCAAAAGTTGCGGAAATAGCAAAAGTAGCTAAACCGGGTTCAAAAATATCTATCGGAAAAAAGAATAAAATTGTGCGTGAATTGCTGACGGTTGACGGCGTTAAAATAATTTTCGACGATGATTCCTGGATGCTTGTGCGACCCAGCGGAACCGAACCTAAGGTTCGCATTTACGCCGAGTGCAGAATTCCTGATGAGAAAGACGATATGTTTGCGGCAGCAAAAGCTCTGTTCTTCAAGTGATCATTTTCTTCTTTTCTTCTTTTTAGCCACAGGCATAGGGTCTTCATCCTCGTCATCTTCTTCAATTACGGGCTTTCTCTTCTTTTTTTGCCTGGGAGGTCTTTCCTCTTCGTCATCGAAGTCATCGTCAACTTCGGCTCTTTTCTTCTTTTTCTTGGTAGCAACTGAAGCTCTTTTTGCAGCGGCTTCTTCTCTCTCTATTGAATCTCTAACCGCTTTTCTATGCGCAGATATGGAGTCCTTTACCCGTTTTTCCTCTTTTGCAATGGAGTCCGAAACCCGTTTTTTCTCCCTTGCAATGGAATCTGCCACTCTCTTTTTTGCGGCGGCATTTTCTCTCTCAATATGAGATTTATCAAGATAGGTTGCCTGGGCTGTGAGTATGGGAGATTCGTATTTTGCCATTCTAAACACCTGTCCCTGTGAAAAATTCCATGTTTTAGCCTGCGCAAGAACGGAAGAACCTGCCGCCGCCTGGCCTGTTAGAGCAAAGCTCAAGTTTGAAATTTTAACAGGTTCATCATCCAAATATATCATGAGATCAAAAAGTCCGGCTTGATAATCTGCGCCATCGGCAGTTTTTCCCAGCGCATTGTAATATGCAAGAACCGCAATTACATCGTCTCCCAAATCCGGAGTCAAGTAATTCGCATTTGCCGTCCCTTTTATTTCGAAAAACCAAGGCGCATACTCAACACTCATCGTAAAAGAACGGTCATTGCCGGAGACCGGCCCGAATTTTATAAAACTACCGGTAAATCCGGCAAAAGAAGGCTCTTTGGCATTGAGTTTAGGTACAGCGCCTTTAGGAGCAGATTTCGCAGTAGAAACCTCTGATTTTTTTGCTGGGACCTCTGATTTCGTTGCCGGAGCCTTTGCAGCAGTGGCTTTTTTCTTGGTCTGCGCAAACGCTGAGTTCGCAAAAATAAAGATCAATGACAACAGAAATAAAAACTTTTTCATGGGTGGTAATATAGTAAACAATTTACTATATTAAAATTTAGGAGAATTATATGTTAGAAACAGATATTAAAGAGCTTAGAATGAAATTCGACTTCAAGCTCAGCAATGCCCAAGATTTAGACCTTCAATGGGAAGCCAAGGCTTATGCGGATTGCATAAGCATGCTGGACTCCGTTCTTAAGAAGAACGATTTGATATAGAATCGCATGCGCCTTCTATATCTTCATAGCCAACCAAAGCCCTGATGCTCGGATTTTTTCCGCATATTTGGCAGTTATTGTTTTTTTCAATTTTAACTTCATCGAATTTATTTTCCAAGGCGTTGAACAGCAATAAACGGCCCGCCATAGAGCTATGCGTTATTATGAACTGCAAAACAATGTTCGCCATAATGCAGCCGATAATTCCCGGCAAAACTCCGAGAACGCCGCTGGTGAAACAACCGGATTTTGAAGCCGGAGGTGGAGGCTCAGGATACAAACAGCGATAGCAAGGTCCACCCTCAGCGTAAAAAAGACTCGCCTGCCCTTTCATCCCCGATGCCGAACCGTAAACATAAGGCTTCCCTGACAAAACGCAGGCATCGTTCAATAAATAACGGGATTGAAAATTATCGGTGCAATCAACGGCAATTTCATAGTCTTTTAAAATATCCAAAGCATTTTTTGCGGTTAGCGCAACATTATGCGTTATTATGTTTACAAGCGGATTCATCTCTTTTAAAAGCTTGCCTATAATTTCTGTTTTTTGTCCGCCTATGTCACTTGTTTTATATGCTATTTGCCTTTGCAAATTGGATAAATCCACTTGGTCAAAATCAGCTATGCATAGAGTTCCCACTCCTGCCGCAACCAAATACATAGCAACAGGAGAGCCTAATCCTCCGGCTCCAGCAAGCAGCACTTTTGCGTTTTTCAATTTTTCCTGACCTTCAACGCCAATTTCCGAAAGCAGCAACTGACGGCTATAGCGAGAAATTTCTTCGGGGCTCATAAGTTCCCCAATTTGCTCTGCGCATCGGCTAAATGCAAAGCATCCGTTATTTCCTGCAAATCTCCTTGAATTATTTTTTCCAGATTGTAAAGTGTTAGATTTATGCGATGGTCTGTGACTCTGTTTTGCGGAAAGTTGTAAGTTCTAATTTTATCACTGCGATCGCCCGAACCAACAAGGCTTTTTCTTTCTGCCGCCTCTTTTTTCTGCTTTTCTGAAATTGCGTGATCAAACAGGCGTGAACGCAGAAGTTCCATGGCTTTTGAACGGTTTTGAATTTGGCTGCGCTCCGTTTGGCAAGCCACCACAACGCCGCTTGGAACATGAGTTATGCGCACCGCAGAATCTGTTTTGTTGATATACTGCCCGCCTGCACCGCTGGCTCTATACACATCTACCTTCAAATCTTCGGTGCGAATTTCAATATCAACTTCTTCGGCTTCCGGCATAACGGCAACCGTTGCGGCAGATGTATGCACACGCCCTTGAGATTCGGTTTCCGGCACTCGCTGAACCCTGTGCGCACCGCTTTCAAACTTCAGCACTCCGTAAGCTCCGTCTCCACGGACAAAAAGGCAAATTTCCTTAAATCCTCCAACCGTTCCTTCGCTTATATCCGTGATCTCAACCTTAAACCCCTTGCCTTCCAGATAAGCCCTGTACATTCTGAATAAATCGCCTGCGAAAAGAGAAGACTCATCGCCTCCGGTACCGGCTCTTATTTCCAGAATAGCATTGCGGTTATCAAACGGATCAGGTGGAACCATAAGAATTTGCAGGGAGCTTTCCATAGCCTCAATCTGTTTTTCAAGGGGCCCTATTTCCGTTTTAGCTGCCTGAGCTAGTTCCGCATCGCTACCAACCAAAGCTCCTTTCCATTCTTTCAAATCGTCGCACAAGCGCATATATTCGGAACCGGCGGAATAAGTCTTTTCCAATGCCTTAAAACTTTTGTGCAGTTTAGTGAACTTCTCCGGATCTGCGGCAACCTCCGGCCGCGAAAGCTCCTGCTCAAGTTCCTCGTATCGTTCCAGAAATTTTTGAACTTTTTCTTGCATTGATTAAAATCTAATCTTGGAATAAATAACAGATTTGGGATTCAGATGTGGCATCAGAGTACCCCATGACAAAAATATAATTTGCTCGCCGGCTGTGCCAGGGGCTATTTTATATACCGGATAAACAAATTCCAAGCCACCATATTCGCTGATTTTCACCTCCGTTGGAATGAAATCCATTTCATTCTGGGTATAACTGTAATTTGCTAAAGCATGCAGATTTTGCGAGTGCAGGAACTCCCTGACTATAAGCTTAATAATATCCTTTTCCCAATTCTTGTTGAAGATGCTCGCTACCTCAACTCTTTTGCCATCTGACATACTATAAATACCGATATCGGAGCCCCATGTTCCATTCGCATAAAATGAAGTTACAAACTGCACTATGCCCGGCAAAGGAAAAGAGACTTCATCGGATAAATATTCCAATTCCTCCTCATTTTGGTGTTTATAAGTTCTTAAGGCAGCGGCAGGCTCTTGCCCTATGAATTTGGCACCGAACTTTTGCTTGGTAAAATTTCTCTGCAATTCATGCAAAGCATTTTGGTTTGGCAAAGAAACGGGATAAGTGTAAGACAGCTTCCCTGTCGAATCAAAAAAAACCGTGTTAAAAGAGATGGTTCCTTCTGCGCAAGCCATGCCGACAAACACTAAAATCAGCAAAATGGGGATAAGTTTGCTCATATAGGGGGTAATATAGAAAACGTGGCGACCCGCTATTGCAGGCTCAAAAACTCACTTTATAAGATAAATTGCATGGTATTCTTCTAATGTAATGTCCAAATTTTTGATTTCCGTTGCTGCTTGTTCCCCAACATAGCGCCATTGCCACGGCTCAAACTTAAAACCGGTTATCCATTCTTTGCCTTTGGGGTATCGTAAAATAAAGCCGTATTTATGCGCATTTTCAATAAGCCATTTATATTCCCTTGCATTTTCAAATCTTGCGGAAGTAAGCGTTGTATTTATATCAGCCGCAAGCCCCGTCTGATGCTCGGAATGCCCAGGCCTTGCCGAATAGCCATCTGCCTTTGCCGGTTCTTTACTTTTGTAATAATCATATAACCGTTTCTGTTCCCCATAGCTTCTATAGCCGGAAGCTATGGATAGATTCATGCCCAGCTTTGCGGTAGCGGCTCGCATTTTATTGAATTGCTCTTGAGCGTCACTGCGTAGAGTAAATGTATAACGGGTAGTTTTTTTATAACCTTCCGGAACGTAATCTTCGGGAAGATAATTATATTTATTGCACAAAGCGAGAACATTGTCCGGCTCCTCTATCTGCCGTATAATATTCTCGGAATAAACCGGAAAATCCAAACCTATATTCACATAAGTCACAATGTCAAAATCCTTTAATTCCGGGTTTGCTTCCTTGTATTTTACATATCGCTCCAAATATTCAGGTTTATAGTGGGATATTCCGCTAAATTCAGTAGCGCAAACATTCAGAGCACTAAAAATTATTAGAAATGTTATTACGATTTTTCCCATACAACTTATTTCCTGTTTCGGTAATATAGAAAACCTTTTTCTACATTTTAGCAATGGAAGAACTGTTTAAAACCTACTCTCAAGTGTATTTTTCCGAGGGTTTGGGTTGCGAAGCTCCGCTGTTTTATGCCAAACGCAGGCAGGAACATTTAAAGAAATTAAATTCTCTGTGCATTTATGCTTCCGGCAATCCGGAATTTTTATATTTGACGGGCATAAACCAGAACGGCATTATCCTGGTTTTAGATCCTTTAGCTCAAAAAGAGTTCTTATTTTTGCCGGAGAAAGACGCAAAAAAAGAGTTTTGGAACGGGATACAACTCGGATTACCGGCTCCAAACATGGAAAAACTCACAGGTTTTGAGAGTATTTTTTCGATAAAAACATTTAATTCATGGTTTAAAAACAGGCTGACGACTTTGAAGGCAAAGCATATTTTTTCAAATGAGGTTATTCGCCGCAAATTGCAGAGTTACAAGTTAAAAGTCAAGGATGTTTCAAAAATACACCTTGAGCAGAGGGTTGTTTTGGAGCCGGAGAGAATAGCTTTTGCCGGAAGGGCGCAGGAGATTGCAAAAGACGCTTTCTTAAAAATTTTGCCGCGAATTTCCTCTTACAAAAACGAGCGGGTTTTATCTGCTGATCTTGAATGTTTTATGTTGAGAGAGACGAGCACGGGCCTTGCATTTCCCAGCATTGTAGCTGCCGGCGAGAATGCCTGCACTCTTCATTACACAAAGAAGGACTGCCCTATTGAAAAGGGCAATTTGATTCTTTTGGATTTCGGTTGCCGTTATAATTCTGTTTGCTGTGATATTTCTCGTACCATTCCTGTGAGTGGTAAATTCAATCCTTTGCAAAAGCTTCTTTACGATATTGTTGTGGATACGCAAAAATTTCACGAGAGAAATGTGAAGGCCGGTTTGACATTGAAGGTTTTGGGCAAAGAGGCTTGGCTTTTTTTGGAAAAGATTTTGAAGGAGCGTTTTACCGATGCGGGAGGGAGAATGAAGCGTCGTTATAAGACAAAGCCGCATGGAATTAGCCATTTGATAGGTGACATTGTGCATGAGGGTAGCCAAAACAGGGATTATTTGACAAAGCCGTTGAGGCCGGGTATGTTAATTTCAAACGAGCCGGGGCTTTACGGTTATTTTGAGCTTGAGCTTGCGGGTGTTTTTTACAGCGAGCATATAGGAATTCGTATGGAAGATGACCTGTTAATTACCGAAAACGGGTGTAAAAATTTGTCTATTGGAATCCCGAAATAATTTTTTTGAAATTAAGGTATAACTGCTGTCGCAGCAGTTGTCCCTAATCCTAGCTTAACTGGCAGCTGTTCATGGGATAGAAATCCAACTTCAGCAGCTAGAGGAGCCATTCCAAGCGGTGTTACACTGAACAATAATTATGGGCGTTGCAAGATAGGAACAAATGGTACAGCAATTGCTAGCAACACATACTCTTTGCCAACAACTGCTTATACAGCTACCGGAGTTGCTCAGTGGCCAACTAATGGTATAGTAAGTGCAGGTAAACACAATGTATCGACAAATATAGTTTGCGATCCAAACCCAATTGCAACGCAGACTCCTTGCCCAGAGTTGAATGTAAATAATGGATGCGCAGCGGTACTTACAACTATAGGAACTGCAGTTAATATAACCCATGGAGACTGTTTTGATGTCAATCACACGACAAATGGACAGCAGGGAGCGAATGGAATTTTCATAAGTTGTTCCACAGGTCCTTTAAGTGGTCTTAGCAGTTGCTTAAGAGAATTGAAACATCCTAATTTTACCACAGCTATGAGAATGGGGTCTTGCAATGATAATAATGGAAATAACACTACATTCTTTTTTGCTATTCCAAATTCAGGCGGTAATCCTGCCCCATCGGGGAGAAATATTGAAATTGAAGGTATAGTTCCAAGTGTTTATGCAATTAATAATAGTGATTTGAATTATGAGTGTGTAGCCGATTGGCCGCAAGGTTCAACTTGGACTGAGCAGTGTCGGGATATTACAAATGGCTCTACTGTTATCTCAATAAAGCCAGGTGTAAATCCAGCTCCATTTACCGGAAATCCAAATATCCAGTGTAAACTAAAAATTGAAAATGGCAATAACTGGTAATTAGAAAAAGTATAAACACCCCCTCATGCAAGTGAGGGGGTGTTTTTTTATTAGCATATTATGCCCGAAATCGGATAAAATTGACATTTTTTCCGATATTTCATTTTTTTTGTCACTTTTTTCAAAAAAAATCTTTTAAAATGCGTCTAAGTAGTATGGACAAAAATAGGAGGTTCAAAATGTCTAAAAACTTAGACGACGCAAGCCGTGAGTACAA
>JGI24695J34938_10000926_pt1 | contig 26844 bp, 23 predicted proteins | sample TergutCo191P3_FD_34938 | JGI IMG/M metagenome (IMG submission 34938)
TTGTTAAAGCGTATGCACGCTAAACTCCGGCGGGGTGTCGGCGGCAAAGCGTCGTTCGTGCGTAGCGCGAACGGCGTTTTGGCGGCCGACAGGACCCCCGATAATATATCGACGCATGACTCCCTACGGTCGTCGAGCGTAAGGAAATTTATTATATACGCCGCTCACGCGGCTTGTGCATACGCGTCCCCAAAAACGGTATTAACCCCTCATACACGTATAGTAAAATTAAAAAAACTTTATATTTTTTCAATTTCGAGCAAGCTTTTCGCCGACTCCGCGCCATATATATGTATACAAATTTTTGGAGGTTGCTATGAAAAAATTTATTTATCTCTTTTTGCTTCCGGCTCTAACAGGACTTGCTTTGGCGGGACTGGTCTTTGTCGGCGCGGCGGTTCTGTCAGGGTGTTCGCCGGAACAGGAGACGCCGAAGGAAACTTCAGGCATTACCCTGATGACGTGGAATATTCATAACCTGTTTGACGGTAAGGATGACGGTTTTGAATATGACGAGTTTTTGCAGTCGGCGGGATGGTCGACGGAAAAATATCTTGGCAGGATAAATTCCATCTGCGCGGCTATCGAGAAGATTTCGCCAAGACCGGATATTATTATGCTCCAGGAGATTGAGTCTTTAAAAATCCTTGAAGACCTCGCTTCGCAGCTGCCAAAGGGGTACTCGTACACTCATTTCGCGAATAATCCGGGTTCTGCTATCGGGCTTGGGATTTTAAGCCGTTATCCGCTGACGGAAACAAAAGCCCATTCCATCACCATCAACGGCGAGACTACGCCGCGTCCTGTTCTTGAAGCAAGGGTTCAAGCGGACGAAAATCAGTTTGTTGTTTTTGTCTGTCACTGGAAATCGAAAATTGGCGGCGACCTTGCGACGGAGAGCGTGCGCAAGTCTTCCGCCAGAGTTATCCTGCGGCGTATCCGCGAACTTTTACAGAGCGAGCCTGATGTCGGAGTTATAATCGCGGGGGATTTAAATGAAAATTACAATGAGTTTTACAGACAGGGCGCCGAAGGAATTTGCGCCCTTGTCCCCGACGATCCGTATTGCGCGAGGATTACAAAAGGAGTGCAGAAGGATTTTCTTGTCATAAGCGGAAACAGGACTTTTGAGCCTGCGCACTTTCCGAAGGAAAGCGTTATGTTATTTTCTCCGTGGTTTCGCGATCTAGAAAACGGCTCGTATTTTTATCAATACGATTGGGAAACAATCGATCATTTTTTAATCTCAAGTCAATTTTTTGATAAAACGGGTTTGGAATATGAAAAAACTGTTATCGTCAATTTTGAGCCTTTTGCGAATTTAAATGGAATACCGATTCCCTACAACACTAAAACCGGATTAGGATTCAGCGATCATCTGCCTTTGCTGCTTACTCTAAAATTGGAAGTCGAAGAATAACAGGTTTTATTTTTTTCCGGCTGCCGCGGTTTTTGCGTCAAGCGAATTGAGAATCGCCTGAAGCCTTTCTTTTTCGATTAAATCGATGAGACGGGCTTCGGTGTACCTTTTCGCTTCTTCCGTGTATTGACCTACGGTGATGCAGACTCCCTTTCCGGCTTTTGCGTCTTTAAGATGCGAATGGAAGTCTCTGATAATAAGTTCCCCAATCGAACCTTGCGTTCTGATAAAACGGAACATTATTACGTCCGACCACTTGACCGTGTCGATTTCTGTAAGGATATCCGCCCATTCATTTTTGTTAACTGAAATATTTGTAATCTTTACTTTAGAGCGCGGAAAGTATGTCATTACGATTCTTCGGCAGATGGCGATAAAATCAGCTTGAGAGCCCATAAGGAAAACCTGCAGATTGCGGTTTGCGTTTAACTCAATGTACTTGCCCAAAAGAACGGTTACGTCTTTATAACCGGGGTTTTCAGATTGAAGCTGTTTCAGATATGGAATCGCCTTGCCGATATCATTCAGCTTGATCAGCGTTGTCGCGAGCTTGTAGCGCAATTCAGCCAGAATATCCGCTTTTATATTCATGTGCCTTAAACCGATTTCAAAATCCTGAATGGCGGCTTCGTACTGTCTTGTATCAAGATGGATGGTTCCGGCTGTGAGACAGCAATTAGGTCCCATGTTCGGATCGGCGCGAAGATGGTTAAAAATTCTTAATGCTTGTTCCGTCTGGTTCGCTTCGTGATAACATTCGGCAAGGGTATAAAGGGATTCCTTGTCTTCGGGAGCAAGATCGATCGCCTTGCGGATATAACTCATCGCTTCTTTTGGTTTTTTTAATCTGAAGAGCGCATGTCCAAGACTGCGAAGAACAGCCGGACTTTCGGGATCCTGTATGCGCGCCTGCTGAAGCAGCTGGACTGCCTTCTCATAATTTTTTCTTTCGAATTCGAGGGAGCCAAGTTCAAAGTTTACTTCAAAATTATCCTGCCTGAATGATCTTGCCATTGAAAAAGCTTTGTACGCCTGTTCAACCATGCCTAGCTTTTTTGCGGAAATGCCATGTCTTAAATTTACTTCAAAATTATCAATTCCGGGCACTAGCTTTTGGGCAAGCTGCTCTGCGACGGCTTCATAATTTTTATAGGCCTTGTCCCAGTTCTGTTCGTCGAAATATACGCCTGCCAGCAGGTGCAGAGCTTCCGGGTCGTTGGGGTTTTGAGCCAAACGTTTGTTTGCTTCTTTTACGGCGGCTTCCCGGTCTTTGGAACTTCTTCCTCCGATCATCGCGGAGTTGCGTGTAATGTTTAATATTAATAGAATAACGGCTGCGATAAATACCACAGCGACTACGCCGATAACTACGGGACTCATAACTTCTATTATCGGTCACTTTTAAGTTTTTTGATACTGGTTTTACCGATAAATGCGTTAATATCGATAAAATTTGGCATAATTCTGCTGATATTTCTAATTATAAGGGGTGCGTTACTCTTGACATATGGTAAATTTAGAGTATAAACTTAAAAGGAGGCTGTTTTTTAAAGCACGGGAAAAAGGAGCTAACCCCATGGCATCAAATATTGGCATAAAGATCGCCAACGGAGAATTCTACCCCATATTGGAGGAGAATTCTTCTATAAAGAAGAGATTAATTCTTACCACAGTCCACGATAACCAGCCCAGCGTTCAAATCGATTTATACAGAAGCCAGGCAAGCGCCATGGCGGACGCTCAGTACATTGGCAGCCTTGTTGTCGAAAATGTCCAGCCCAAACCAAAGGGCGAACCTTCCATCGAAATGGTTATTTCCTCAGATGAAAACGGTGAAATCATCGCTGACGCGATCGACCTTGATACAAGCGCAGGCGGCGAACACTATATTTTAAATGTTTCCTTAAAATCACTTGACGAGACTACGCGCGGCGCTGATCTTCCCGACTTTGAGCTTGAGTCAAACGAAGAGCCTCCTTCCGGCTTGTACAATCATGCTGAAAAAGTGCGCAAACAGGGAACGATAAAAAAATGGATTATTATTTTAATTATTATACTGCTTGTTTTAGGGCTTTTAGCCGGATGGCTGTTCTTCTTAGGCGGTTTGGATGTTGTGCGCTCATGGTTTAGTAAACCGGCGGCAACGACTGTTTATGAATCTGTAAAACAGCCGGACCCTGAACCGGTGCGGCAGCCGGATCCTGAGCCTGTAAGGCAGCCGGACCCTGAACCTGTAAGGCAGACAGAACCTGTTCAGCAGGTTATCGCTCCGCCGCCTGTGATTCAAGCGCCGTCCGCGCCTGTGCAAAGTCAAACCGCGCGCCGTTCCAGAGGCGGCAGAAATCCGCCTGTTGCTTCGTATAACGTGCCTGCGACAATTCCAAGAGAGGGCGTCAATTACAGGATTCGCTGGGGTGATACGTTATGGGACATTTCTGAAGCGTTCTACCGTGATCCGTGGCAGTATCCAAGGATTGCGCAGTATAACGGTATTCGTAACGCGAATCTTATTATTTCAGGAAGGACGATTCGTATTCCTCCAAAAAATTAATCCGCAGCGAAGTTACGCGAAGGAGATAAATGCACAACTACAATGTCTTTGGCTCCTTCGCGCGGCTGTGCGTCTTTGCTGTCTTTTTGTTATTTACCCTTTCATGCGTTTCTCAAACTTCGGGCAATGATTTTTACCTTGCTCTGATGGATGAGTCAATCGATGAAAAAATAACTTTATTTGAAAAAGCTCTCTCAAGCTCCAATGAGTACGCAAGGCGTTACGCCGCGGAAGAACTTGCTATTTTAAACATGCAGGGAAAAGATATTGCGCGAAAAACTGTGGAATTAGTTAAAAAAGAAGCGCGCGGCTTTTGGGCTGATGTTTTTGAAATTGCATCCGGAGCGGGGCATGAAGATAAGAGCGTGACAAAAGAGCGCGCTCTTTCTTTCCTTTTAAACCATGATTTAAATACAGTATCTTTTATGGAAGCAAGACAATATTTGCTGAACGAATGTTCAAAGAAAAAAGTTTCATTCGCACATAACGAAATAGCGGCAGCCGCGGGGTATTTTGCAGCCTCGCGGCTTCATTACAATGAAGCTCTGCCGCTCTTTCGTTTTTTTCAGGATGATGGAGTTTGGCCCGAACAGATGCCCGATTTGTTTATGAAATACCCGGGTTTGATAAACGCGCTGGGAAGAACCTTTGTATACACGCAAACAAAAGATGAAGGACTTATTCTTTTTCGGCAATGGGCGGAAAATTTACCGAAAGAAATGCCCGGCGCGCCTGATGCGCTTATGGATTTACGCTACAGGCTCAACTTTTATGCGGCGAGAATTTCGCGCAGAATTGGAGGGCAGAGCGCAAGGACTGTTTCGCTTTTTGAACAGGCGCTGCCTGATGCGCCTGACAGGGATCAGCAGGATGCGTGCATCTGGTACATTTTGGATTCGGTTATTACGGGGCCCTCAGGCGGTTTTATCGAAAAGTTGGAACAGTATGTATCAAAATGGCATAAGGGCAGTTATTATAACGACATTATGGAAAGATTTTTACACAAGCTTGTCTCGGGAAGGGAATGGAGTAATGTATTAAAAACTTTTTCTCTGATACAAAATATTGACGCCGGCAATTCAAAAATAAGTTTCGCATGGGTTACCGCCCGCCTAATCGAATACGATTATTTTAACGCGTCTGATACGCGCCTTGCAGCGCGGCTTGTAAACTCGCAAACCGCCGATCCTGCGTCTTACTACCGCATTGCGTATAACGCAGGCATTATCTTTTCTGTGCCGACATTTTATTACCGCATGTTAAGCGCAGACGCTCTTGAGCTGCCGTTCTTTGATTTGAACGAAGAATACGCCGATGATATTCCCGTCTCTGAATATTCGCAGACGCTTGAATTCCTTCTTGGTTTTTTTAAAAACGGCGCGGCGGATTATTGCATATCGTATAGCAGACAGCTGGAGAAGGAATTAACTCCCGGTGAACTGCGCGTTTTGGCGCAGGCGTATGAAAAAGAGAGAATGTATCCTCAGTCCATGCGCCTTTCAACTCTTTACATTTATATGGAAGGTTATAACAGGGACAGGCGCAGCTGGGAATTGATGTTTCCGCTTCCATACCGTGAATTGATAGAGATGTTTGCAGATCAATTTGGTTATGAGCCGCCGCTCCTTTACGGTCTTGTCCGCACGGAGAGCGCTTTCAGGAGCGATGTTGTTTCGCGCGCGGGAGCGGTTGGATTGATGCAGCTGATGCCGGGTACCGCAAAGGACACGGCAGATCGTTTAAGGCGGACGGGCGGTCCTGATTATGCCGGAGCTGACGGCAGCGTTGATTCCACAAACCCTGAATTAAACGTACATATAGGCACATTTTATTTTAATAACCTGATGGCAAGTCTTAACGACACAATGCTCGCGCTTATGGCTTACAATGGCGGGCAGAACAGGATACGAAGATTGCGCGCGGCAAGCAAGCTGCCAGTCGACCTGTTTACAGAAACGGTTCCGATTTTGGAAACCAGAGATTACGGTAAAAGAGTTTTGGGAGCCGCGAGAGCGTATCAGGAATTGTATTACAACACACGGTAACTTTTATTGTAACAACGCGTTTTCCAGCCGGGTTCTTGGTTCTCCGCCTTTTGCGGTAATTGTTTTTGCCGCGGCGATAAAAGCCGCAAGATTACTTCCCGCGCGTTCGTATAAATCGTTGTAAAAATTGTCTTCGTCATGATACAGCCTGTAAAGTTCAAGGTAAGCGTTGTTAATTGGCAGTTCAGAAAAACCTCTGTAGTTGTCATTTGAAAAACGGCTTTCGTATTCATTGTTAAATCTTTCTTTTGCCGCGTTTATAATCCGCTCTTTTTCGATCAACTTTTCATCCCTTTCAATTTCACTTGAATAAAGGGCGTCCAATTCAGAAATTAATCCTTGAATAAACTCAACGTATTTCCTGCCGTCTTGTGCCGAGGCGGATATTCTCGCGTATTCCTCTGAATCTAATCCGTACCGTGATTCTATAAAAAGCCTGCTGCCTTCGCTGCCGATAAATTCCGCCAGCTCTTCGTTAAACTTTACCTGTCCTTTGATGAATACCGTAGCGTGTACAAGTTCATGAATGATAAGGTCTGCAAGCCTTGAAGGAGAATATTTGCTCATGTATGAATAAAGCGGATCCCCAAACCACCCAAGAGTGCTGAAGGCGTCTACGGGACGCACCCAGACATCAAGGTCTTTTTTTTCCAGCTTCGCCCTCTCCCTGCGCGCGCCGTCAATATTAAAAAAACCTTTATATGGCATTCTGCCCACAACAGGGTAGTTCCATTCATGGCGTTTAAATGAATCTTTTGCCGAAGCGGAAACAACCGCCGCAAGGTAATCCCTGTCAAGGCTTACATATTTTGTGTAATTGCGGCTCTCTGTAAGAGCCAATTCTTTCATCGCGAATTCGCGGATATCCGCGACAAGCGCCGCAAACTCCCTGTCATCAACCTGATCCAGCGGTATTGCCTGATTCAGGTACCCTAGCATTGTTACGCCCTGAGTGAGAGTGTAGCAGCCTGAAAATATGCCGGAAACTGCCAGAAGAGCGGCGGCTGTTAAAACGGGCGGCAGGTGGAAAATTCTGATATTATTCATGCAATCCCTTGTATATATACTTGCATTTTGTTTATTATTATTCTATCATAGCCAACGTAGCTAAACAGTTCCCCTTGGAGGTATATATGTCAAGATCGGTAACTCTATTTTCAGGACAGTGGGCTGATATGCCCTTTGAAAAATTCTGCGAAAAAGCCAAATCCTTCGGTTATGAAGGGATAGAAATTGCCTGTTTGGGCGATCATTTAGATCTAAAGAAAGCCGCGACCGATGTTAAATACGCAGAAGAACGTAAAAATATATTGAAGAATCATGGGTTAAAAATATTCGCGATTGGAACCCATCTTATCGGTCAGTGTGTTGGAGACAATCCCGATCCCCGCCTGAGCGCTCTTGTTCCGTCCGGCGTTGGAACGAAGCCCGAAGAAATCCGCAAGTGGGCGGTTCAGGAAATGAAATATGCCGCTCTTGCTGCGAAGAACCTTGGCGTGAAAATTGTTACGGGTTTTATGGGTAGTCCCATTTGGTCATACTGGTATTCGATCCCGCAAACTACCGAGCAGATGATTAGCGACGCTTACGCTCAGATCATCAAACTCTGGGCTCCTATTTTTGACGAGTTTGACAAGAACCAGATCAAGTTCGCGCTTGAAGTTCATCCCGCGCAAATTGCTTTTGACTACTACACCGCCGAACGGCTTCTTAAAGAATTCAAAAACCGCAAAACTCTTGGGTTCAATCTTGATCCGTCACATCTTATTTGGCAGGGCGTTAATCCAGCGCTTTTTATCCGTGATTTCCACAGGCAGTTACTGCATGTCCACATGAAAGACACGGCGGTAACGCTGGACGGCAGAGCAAGCATACTCGGCTCTTTTTTAAATTTCGGCGACGTCAGGCGCGGCTGGAATTTCCGCTCGCCCGGACACGGTGATGTTGACTTTGAAAACTTTATTCGCGAGCTGAACGCGATCAACTACAAAGGACCTCTTTCCGTAGAATGGGAAGACAATGGCATGAACAGAGAAGTCGGCGCCAAAGAAGCCTGTGAGTTTGTAAAGAACATCAATTTCTCCCCATTGGATACCGCCGGCGACGACGCAGCAAAAACAGAATAACAATTCGTAGAAGCCACGATTTTTGACAAAGGTATTTTGTGGGCGATTAACTCAGTGGTTAGAGTGCTACCAAGCGACCCTTCGGGTCGCGCATTGTAAGGAAGGATTATATGGGCGGCTATTCAGCCGCCCGGCAATGACACCCGGTAGAAGCCACGATTTTTGACAAAGGTATTTTGTGGGCGATTAACTCAGTGGTTAGAGTGCTAGGATAAATAATGGGCGATTAACTCAGTGGTTAGAGTACTACCTTCACACGGTAGGAGTCACTAGTTCGAATCTAGTATCGCCCATTATTTATCTTCATTAAAAAGCTACAATCGAAGAAGTCACGGTCGAATCCAGTATCGCCCACTAAATATCTTTTTAGCCTTTTAGGTCTATTAGGGAGGCTTTGTTGGAGTTGCCGTAGGCGGTTCTTCCGGCTCCGGCGTATGGGTTGTTGCGCAGGGTGGTGATTTCCTGGCGCAGTTCCAGCATTCGCTTGGAGAGAAGTTCTTTATTCTTTGTTGAGCGGACAACCGCTTCGTTTTTAAGTTTTTCAAGAGACGCTTTCAGGCTTGGCACTTCTTCGCCGTTTTCCGCACTCGCAGCCTTCGCCTGATTTTGATTGGAAACAACGGAGTTGTACATTTCTTCTAGGGGATCTATTACTTTCTGAATCGAGAATATGTCCGCGACGATTTTTTCTTCTATTTCGACATATGTTAAAAGATCCTCGGCGCTGCCTGATTCAATCACATTTTGCTGTTTGTCGAGTAAATCGAGATATGAGCGAAACCTTTCCCTCTGCTGCGAAAGCAGTATTTTAAAGCGTTTTAAAATCGCTACCCTTTGGGCAAGCTCCGCCGGATTAATTTCTGTTGTTGTAGTTTCTTCAGTTAAAACAGCCATATTTCCCTCCCTTCTATGGTTTAACCTGCAATATTGAGACCTACCGCAGCTTCTCTGGGTTTTTCTGACGGGCTTTGATTTGCTACCGCGCTCCAGGTATTTCTTAATTCGGTAAGCATATCCTTTACCGTCAACATTCTGTTAATATCATGGCTTATGCTTGCTTCCACAAGTTCCCTGTTAAACCATGTGTACAGGGAAAACAGGTTCTTGGAGATTTCTCCGCCCTGATCAAAATCGAGTGAAACCAGCAATTCTGTGATGATTTCCTCGGTTTTGGTGATCGCTTTATTGATTTGTTCAATTCTGCCGGGCTCTCTCTTGGTTTTTTCCAATTGCATGAGTTCGACGGCGGCAGTCATTTGCCTTACCGCTTCGTCGTACAGCATGACAATCAGCTGCCCCTGACCTGCGGTTTTGACTTTGGTTTCTTTGTATGTGGATGACGCGTTTTTATATGACATAGTCCCCTCAGGCTATATTATCGGCTGTTGTTTGCTTTTATTAAATATCTATTGAGCAATCTTCAAAACTGAAGTTTTGAAAAAGCCTTATTTAATAAGAAGCGCAGGCGAATACTGAGATACAACTTCATCTGAGGTAAGTAATGTTAATCCTTCTGCCATTGCCTGCGCGATTAAAATACGATCAAACGGATCTTTGTGATACGGCGGCAGGTGGGCGACTAATAATGTATGATGACTTGTTATCGTTAATTCATTGTATCCGTTATTTACAAGCCCGCAGTAAAGATCATTCGGATTAATTTGGAAATCAGGGCGATCCAATCCTTTTTTGATTACAACTTCCCATATATTGGCAGAACTAAAGAATAATTCGTTGTTTTTATCCATAAAATAGGAAACGGCTTCTTGAGGAAGCGTATCATTAGCGGCCCATAAAAGCAGGTGAGTGTCAATAAGAAGTCTCATTTTGCTCCCTCAAATTCTTTTATTATTTCTTTTTGCCCCATTCGGTCAAATTCAACAGGTATTTTGATTTGCCCTTTTAAGAACCCTACCCGTTGGATAGTTTTTTGCTGTGATATAGGGATTACTTTTACCATTGGTTTTCCAGCCTTGGCTATAATAAAACTATCCCCCGCAGCGGCTTTATCTACCAAAACAGACAGATGTGTTTTTGTGTCATGTATGTTGTATTGTTGCATATTACCTCTGTGTTAAACTTAGTTTACAAACTTAGTTTAGTCAAGGGGAATGGAATTGGTTTTTCCCATTTCTTATTACAAGTAGATGCCTTTCTTCATTTAAAAAAGGCACTTTATATGGGATTATTTCGTAATTAATGTTGGAGTTTTGCAGCGTTGCTGTCTCTTCTTCGATTTTTTCGCGTCTGCCTTTGTAGGCGGCTATGATTCCGTTTGGTTTACATACCCTGCGCAGAGTTTTTAACAGTTTCGGTTCCATGGGCGCAAATGCGCGGAAAGTTATTAGGTTGAATTGGTTATCAGGTGTTTTTTCCAGTTCGCTTTCTTCTATGTCTATGTTAGTGAGCGATAGTACCGCTTTTGTATTCAGTAAAAAACCGGCTCTGCGTCCCATGCGTTCAATTAAGGTAAAATTGAAATCCGGCATTGTTATGGCAAGAGGTATTCCCGGCAATCCCGCGCCGGAACCTGCATCAGCAATTTTAATTTTTTCTTCTTTGTTCGTGATGGCTGACGGTGAAACTCTTTCTTTGAGCGCTTTCCATATTATCCCAAGCGGCGCAAGAGAATCGAGTATGTGTTTTATAATAAGCTCTTTTGTGTCATTTACGCCCACTAAGCCGTATGCGGGATTAAATGTTTCAATTTCATTTATATATTGACAGAGCAGCGCAGCTATTCTGTCTTTGTTAGGTGCAATTAATATTTCTATATTTGAATCATTCCTGCAAAGGACTTCAATTCCTTCTATTAATAATGTTTCTGTGTCACTCATTATATGAAATGAACCAGATTCTTCTCTTCTATAAAGCCGTTCATTCGCGCTATTACATAGGTGCCGAAGGCGTTCAGCATAACGTCAATAAAAGCGCCGATTGCTACAAGATAGAATGCCATCGGTTTTAAAATGAGGTAGCCTGCGCGGTATTCACCGCCGCCGTAGGAGAGGCAGAGAGCCGCTAACGCGATGAATGCGCCGTCGCCGGGATTGCGGGCAAGGACAAATGAAATGCCGAAGGCGAAGATGCCGATTGTAAATAAATCAAGCGTGCCGATTCTCAGGTACGAATATGATTTAATAATTACAATGAACGCCGCCGCCGCTACCATCGCGCTGCCGCATCTGCAGAATGTTGTAAACAGCGTCATGGACAGGGCGCTTGATCGCCTGCGTATGCCGAAGTTTTCTTTGGAATGGCTCATGAGGACGGGGATGGCAAAATTTACGTCACCTGAAAAGAAGGCGGTGATCGCGGGACCAAGAAAACCGTAGAGAACGCGCCACGGGTTTGTTTTTGGTTTTAACAGGTAAAGGAAAAGCGGCATAATGCCAAAACATAACACTACGCTGAACGCGCCTAAAAGGATAATAAGATCTTTGTAGACTTTTGCCTGCAGAATGTCGGAAAAACGGACAGCCCAGAAGGCGGATAAAACGATCAACACAAATCCAAGGATTTCTGAAAAGAAAGACGCGACATGATAAAAAATCCGCGAAAGCGAATCTACAAGCGAGATAACAGGTTTTGAATAATTGCGGTCGTAGTTCAACCCCATGCCAAGGAAGAACGCGAATACGCAGACCGGGAAAAGATACGCTCCGCTTGATGAAAGCACGCTCAGCATATTGTGCGGGAATATCGCAAGAACGTTATCTCCGACATTAAGCCCTAAAACTTCGAGCTGTTCGACTGTTTCTATCGGTATACGTCCCGGCGAAAAAATCATTGTCGCCAAAATGCCGGAGAATATTACAAAGGCGGATGCCGCGATTATAAACAGGAAATTTTTTAGCAGCATCGACCAAAATTGTTCGTCCATGCGAAGTTCGTAAACCGCGACTGTCAGTGAAAAGACTAAAACGGGTATAACAGAGTATCTGCCTATGCCTATCGCCAGTTTTTCGAGCCACGCGAGAGCTTGAAAAATATTTTCATTATCCGGCAGAAGAAAACCGATTACCATTCCCAAAATGGAGCCGATTAAAAATTTAATCCATACTTTCATAACAATAGAATACCCAATTTACCTGAATTAGCCTAGCTTGATAATACGGGCTGTTGTAAGGATCTCGTGACCTGTCTGCGAAGCGGACGAGGCTTCGGTTATAAGAACGTCGTTTTCAAGGCGGCAGCCGCCGAGCAGGGGATCATACAGACCGGGCTCAATTGTGAAGATCATTCCTGGTTCCAAAACCCATTCGTTATCGCCTGAGTTTCTGATTACGGGGTATTCATGTTCCTGAAGACCCAAGCCGTGCCCAAGACCGTGGGGCATCTTCTTTTTTGACTTGGAAAAAAGAGCGTCCACAGCGCCTGCGATATCCCTTGCGCGCGTTCCGTTATGCGCCATAGAAATCGCGAGTTTTGAGGCTTTTTCCACGAGGCTTACGAGCTTCTCCTGTTTTGCGTCAAGATCGCGGGCGAAGGTGAGGGTTACGTCGGTGCAGTAGCCGCCGAGTTTTACTCCGAAATCCAGAATGGAAAGCCCCTGCGTGCCGAACGGAGCGTAAGTCCATGACGGGAACGCGTGAATGGCAAAACTTCTGTCAGGACCCGCGGCGAGAGTTTCAAAACTTGTGCCTTCGCATCCCGCTTTTCGCGCCTGCGCCTGTATGAACAAAGCCGCGTCAGCCTCGGTTTTTATTTTGCCTGCGATTACATTTTTTTCCAGGGTATCAATTAATTCGTTTGTGATGTCCGCGGCTTTCTTTGTAATGGCAATCTCTTCTTCGTCTTTGACGGCGCGCAGTTTTCTCAGTTCCGATGCGGCGCCGTTTTCTCTGCAGAGGATGTCGAAATCTGTAAGCTCTCCGACATAGTCAAGAAAGACGGGGTAGGGCGTTACGCATGGTATTTCGATTCTTGAACCTGAGGGGATGCCCAATTTTTTCGCAATCGCGTTAATCGCCTTATCAGGTTTCCGATCAAAATCACTGTAGGAAACGACCAGAGCGGAAGACTGCGCGGTGTAGAGTTTGGCAAGGTTTACGTCCCATGCGGCAAGTATCGCTCTCGGTTCCGTGAGCGAAAGAAAGAGAAGCGCGTCCGAAGGATGTCCTGTAAGCCAGCGGATATTATGATCCCGTCTTGATTCGCAGTCTTCAAGCATAACAAGAGCTATGCCTTCCGCAGTCATCCAGTTATAAAATTTTTCAAGACGGGCTGAAAAGACAGAGGAGTGTTTTTCCAAAGCTGGTTACCGTTTTTCCTTCACCTTTTCTTTTTCTTTGGTTATTTTCGCTTCAAGCTTGTCCATCATTTGATCGATTGCTTTGGTCAGATCAAAGTCTTCTTCCTCTACATGGACGGAAACGCCCCAGCGGAAATTTACCGTGGCTTCAACATTAAAATCTTTTTCTTTTTTAATTGTAATAAGAAGATCTACGATCATGTTTTCCGCGTTGCGAATCCTTTCGATTTTTTTATTGAGATACTCTCTGGCGTCATCATGTAATGAAAAATGCACCGCTTTAATGTCCAAGTTCATTCTGAACCTCCCAAATTAATTTATCTGCTACGACCTTCGATTGTTACAATCTTCGATTGTTATAACCTTCGGTTGTAGGAAGAGCCCATATCCAGTTCCTTTCTATATTTTGCCACAGTTCTGCGCGCTAGCGCAATTCCCCTTTGGCTTAAAATGCCGGAAATTTCCTGATCTGACAAAATTCGATTTTCTGTAGCGACAATTTCCTTGATAGTTTCTTTTACGCTTTCCTTGGAAAATTGCGACCTGTTCGCTCCCGATCCGCTTATGGAATTGGTAAAAAAATACCGAATTTCAAAAATTCCCCATTCTGTCTGCATATATTTGCCGTTTGCGGCTCGGGATACGGTCGTTTCATGAATATCGAGTTCTTTTGCGATGTCTCCAAGGGTAAGCGGAGCGAGCGATTTTGGACCGTTAATAAAAAAAACGCGCTGGAATTCCAGAATCGCGTTAGCGACGCGGATCAATGTCTGGCTGCGCTGGCCTAAATGGCTTATAAAAAGTTTCGCCTCCCTGATGTTTTCCCGCGCGAAATCCCTCGCCGCCCTGTCTTTTGAGTCGCCGAATTTTTCAAAGTTCCGGTTTATCCCTAGAACCGGAAAAGCCTCATCGTTCAGATTGATTGTAAACTGATCGCTGTCTCTTACAACTTTGACGTCAGGCACAACGTAGCGGACTTGTGACATTGACGTGAATGCCCTTCCCGGAAACGGCGAAAGCGTTTTTATATATTCGCAGAGTATGCGCGTGTCTTCTTCGTCAAGTCCGATTTTTTTCGCAAGCGCTGAATATTTTTCGCGTTCAACAAGATCGAGGTTGTCCAGTAATATTTCGATATCCGGTATTTCGACAGGGGAGTCATTCGAGAGAGCGATTTGAACAGTAAGCGATTCACGGTAATCTTTTGTGCAGCATCCTGCGGGTTCAAGACTTTGAACAAGTTTTTTCGCCTGCGCAAGACGCGGTTGAGGTTCAATATACAGTGTGTTCGGATCTTCTTTATGAAAACCATCGTCGTCAAGATTTTGAATTAAAGTTTCCGCAAGCGATCTTAATTCCTTGCAAACAGGTTCCAGCTGAAGCTGACGTAATAAATTTTCCTGCAGGGTTTCAGGACGCGTAAGCACGCCTTCGATAAAACGCCTGTGTTCTTCCGAAGCCTGCGCGCTGCTTCTGCGTCCAGGATCAGAAGTTGTTTCAAAATATTCGTATTTTTCGCTGCTCCTGGTTTCAGGTTCCTCAAGCGGGACAGTGCTTTTATCTTCGACTAATTCCAGAGCGGGATTGCGCTCAAGTTCCTGTTCGATTTTTTCACGCAGCTCTGCAACCGGCAGTTCCATCAATTTGATGGACTGAAGCATCTGCGGATTCATTTTGAGGCGCTGTTCCTGTATAAAAGACGGGCGCTGAAGCTGCATTTATTGATTATAGTCTTTATTTGTAAATTTCGCTACAATGATTAATCATGAATAAAATAGGACTTGAAGTTCCGTCGATACTAATGCCAAAGATTGGTAATTTGTCAAATTGGCCGGTGATTGCATGCGATCAATTTACACAGGACAGGGATTATTGGGAAAGGGCAAAAGCAGCGGCGGCAGGCATGCCTTCAACTTTGAATTTGATTTTTCCGGAAGTTTTTTTAGCCGATGACGATGCTTCAAAAAGAATCGCGGATATTCATCGTGTTATGAAAAATTATCTGCAAAGCGGAGTTTTCGCCGAGCCTAAACGCGGTTTTATTTATCTTGAAAGAGATACGCCGTATCAGAAAAAACGGCGCGGGCTTGTTGCTATTATCGATCTTGAACAATACGACTGGCATCCTGACGCGCGCCCATTGATTCGCTGTACGGAAGGCACTGTTCCCGAACGCCTGCCTCCCCGTATGGACATCCGCCGTGGCGCGCCTCTTGAACTTCCGCACGTGCTTGTGCTTATTGATGATGATACAAACAGTATTCTACCCGTTCTTGGAGAAAAAATAAAAAACGCGGCTCCCGTTTACGATATGCCGCTAATGATGGATTCAGGTCATGTTACAGGCTGGCTTGTAAATCAGGAAAGTGACATTTCCTTTGTTAATGAAAAACTGGAAGCGCTTCACAACCGTTCCATAAACCGTTACTCAGTCAGCGGCGGGAAACCTTTTCTCTACGCTGTCGGCGACGGCAACCATTCGCTGGCAGCGGCGTTGGGTATTTGGAACGAATTAAAAAAAGGCGGCGCGGATATGAGTCACCCCTGCAGATACGCTCTCGTAGAAATCGAAAACATCTATGATCCCGCTATTGAATTTGAGCCAATTCACCGCGTTGTTTTTAATATCGTTTTTGATGACGCCGTTTCGCTGCTTTCAAAACTGCCTGATTATTCCTGCCGTAAAATTGAAAGCGCAGACGAATTAACGCGTCTTTGCAAAAACCCGTCCGCTGCCAACTGCTTTGGAATTATTTCGCAGGGACGTTATGCGCTAATAGAAACATCCTCAGGCGGAATCGCGACTGCGTGCCTGCAGCCGCTGTTAGACGGGTTTGCGAAAGACAATCCGCAGTTAATAGATTATATACATGACGAAGAAGAAGTTTTCCGCATTGCCGAAAATAAAAATAAATTGGCGGTTGGCATCCTGCTTCCGCCTGTGCAAAAGTCAGGGCTTTTTGAAACTGTAGCCCGTATCGGTCCGCTTCCGCGAAAGAGTTTTTCTATGGGGCATTCTGCGGAAAAAAGGTTTTATTTAGAGTGCAGGGAGTTAAATCCCTGAAAATACCGGAAAAAAATTGATTTTTCAGCAAAATTCTGGTACAATGCCTGTATGAATAAGCACCCGTGTTTAAAAAGTGTTTTACTTGCGCTTTTTCTTTTTGCTGTTTCCTTAAACGCCGTTCACGCTCAGCGCATCCCTTCCGTTGGAGTGGTTTTTGAAGCGTCGGGCGCTGGCGTTACCACAGCTGACATTAATAATATTACCAATAAAATTGTTACCGAATTAAAATCATGGGGTACTCTTAACGCCGCGCAGGGTGAAGCGGGAGTTGAGTATATTATCCGCGGCGTTCTTTCCGTGCAAAACGGCAATTTTACAGCGTCGGCTGTTACAGTAAACGCGGCTTCTTCTCAGCAGCTGAATGAGTATCAGGAGAGGGGCAAGACTTTAAATGATGTTTCGATTACGGGATTTTGCTCAAGCGCTGTAGACGGGATTCCACTGCCGAATTATCTTCTTGGCACATGGCGATCTACGATCAATATGCCGGACGGTCCTGTTGTCTGTATAATCGAATTCGGCACAGGCAGGAGCGCGAAAGTCGAAAGGTATGACACATGGGAACACAAGCAGAAAAACGCTCTTCGCTACGAAGGATACGGCGAAGGCAGTTATACGTATATTGGTTACGCGAACAGGCTTATTACCGTGAACGCGAAACAGGTTCGCATAGACGCGGTATTCAGCGTAAGTTTGGATCTTGAAGAAACGCTGCCCGAACAGACTTATGTTAACACGGGCGGGCTTGCGATTATTTTTAACAGTGATAAAACCTCGTTTGAGGTTGTTAACGGTTCGCTTTTATGCGGAAGAAATCACGACGGACCTTCGGTTTATCCGGCTGCCGTTATTGGATTTTCACAATTTGTGAAACTGCGCTGAGGATGGAAGTAAGATCATGAAGTTCCGCGGATTATTATTTTTGCAGATAACAATATTTTTTCTCGCCGCTTCCGGTTTGACCGCTCAGCAGAAAGTAGACATCGGGAAATCTGTCGTTAGCGCGGCTCCGTTATGGGAAACGCGGATCGGCGACACGATAAAAGCAAGACCGCACCTGCAGGCAAGTTCTGTTGTTCTTGTCGGCGAGAACGGCAGCGTAAGATCATTTTTTATGAGCGGCACTGCGCTTTGGAATTTTGACGCGAAGGGAACGGCTGTTCCGTATATCGCGCGTTCTTACGAAGCGGCTACGTATGTCTGCAATACCGAAGGCGTAACCATGGCGATAAACCGCGTGGGCAGGGAATTGTGGCGGCTAAGACTCGATAAACCGATAACCCATCCGCCTGTTGTAGGATGGGATGGAAGGGTTTTTATCCCTGTTAATTCCATTATAACGTGCCGCACAGCTTCAGGGCACGCTTTATGGACAATCGATTTAGGAAGTCCCATAGCGTTTGCTCCTGTTCTTGATAAAACAGGAAGCGCCGCCGCGGTTTTGCAGAATAACGATTTTGTAAAGGTTAATCAATTTGGTTATACAGACAGGCTAAGATTGACAAGGCTTCCGGTTTTGATCACCCCTTTAAACGAAGGGACGCTGCAAAGTTATGTGCTAATGTATCAGAACGGCGACATGGAAAAAATTACTTTTAATGAAGCCGCAAGAGAGGGGAATAAACTTTTTAAATCAAGCTTCAGAACACTTCCGGCGCAGCCTGTCGCGGCAGCGAGTCTTGACGCTAAATTTGTCGTAACGCTTCGCGATGGAAGAACTCTTTGCATGGATTCAGGCGGCAACACTCTCTGGACAAGGGACAGCCATGAAGCCGCCGCTGAAAAAGGATCGGGTAACCTCGCGATGGATCAGGCGGACATGATGTTTGACGAACGCGGCGTTTACACAATTACTCTGCGCGGCGTCAGCGCTTTTACATCCGAAGGAAGGCGGCGTTTTGTTCACAAATTAAGCGTTGAATGTTCCGGGATTCCTGCTATCAGTGATGAAGGTTTGCTTTACGCCTGCGGAAAAGACAATGTGCTGAGAGTTTATAAAATTGACGCGAAACCTCGTACGGTTGTCTCTCACCGGTTTTACGGACCTGAGCCTGAAGGCAATTATGGAATGGGAAAACCTCCTCCTTCTCCCTGGATGGGTCAGGGTAATCGCTATCACGATGTAGAACAGGACAGAGTCTACGAAGAATTATTAGCCGTAATAAAGAGCGGTCAGATTGGAATAAATGAGCCTGTGTATGTCGCGTACATGATGGAGATGATCGGCTTTTTTATCGGCAATCCCCAATATTCTCCGGTTCGTCCCGCTGTTAAACCGGCTCAGCGTATCAGGCTGATCAGCCTCCTTGCGCACGTAGGATCAAGAGAAACAATTCCCTTCCTTTGGAATATTTTTGACAGGGATCCGGAACCTGCCGTCCGCAGAGCTTGCGCCGACGCAATCGGCATTATAGGCGTGGATCCGACAGGAAGATCATTTTATTCATATCACTATTTACTTACTCCAAATAATCCCAATATCGATCCTCAGCTTGTGTTAGCGGCTACTTCGTCAATCGCAAGGCTTTGCCGTTTTTCAGGACCTCCTCTTGCGCCTGAGGGGATAAATGTTTTACATTATTTTTTAAATTTACATTCGCTGCCTAACGGCGTTAAAGCGCAGATACGCAACGAACTTGACGGACTTTTTAGGGAAGGTCTTGATAAAGTAATTCAATAATCACCGTTTTTGGAGACGCTTTGCGTCTAATGCCGCAGCCGTGTCAAAATCGGATGCGGCGTTTTCTTTATTTCCAAGAAGCTGGTAAATATTTCCCCTGCTTGTATAGGCTGCGGCGTATGAGGGGTTTAATGAAATGCAGCGGTTTAAATCAGAAATAGCTCTGTCAAACTCGCGCTTACTGTACCATGCGTTACCGCGGTTGTGCCACGCAAGCGCGTAATCGCTTTTTAATCTTATCGCTTCTGAAAAATCTCTTATCGCTTTGTCATCGTCTTCCACGGCGTACCATGCGCTTCCCCTCCTGTTCCAAATTACCGCGTTGTGCGGTTCAAGGGTGATAACGCTGCTGCAGTCTTCGATAACTCTTTGATAATTTCTTGCCTGATAATACGCGTGTGAACGGTTTACAAGAGCGTCAACATAATTTTTGTTAATTGCGATTGCGCGCGAATAATCTTCTATTGCGAGAGCTGTCTCTCCGCGCTCGGATCTTGCGAAACCTCTGTAATTGTACAATTCCGCCTTGCCGCTGTTAAGTCTTATCGCGCGGGAATAGTCGTCGATGGCGCGCGCGAAATCGCGTTTTTTCATCCATGCGTTTGCGCGCGATATATAACTTTCAGGAAATTCATTGTAGCGGTTAATCGATATCGTATATTCGACAATCGCCTTGTCTATGTTTCCATCGCGGTAAAACTGTTCACCCGTAAGGTACGATATTAAATACGGGTCTGCGCCCATTTGTTTCAAAATATCCAGATCAGGATTTTCATAATTGACAGGATTGATTTCTGATACCAGAACGCCCATACCACGGAGCCTGTTTAAATTACTCAATGATGACAGCGGGCGCTGCGTCTGATACGATACAAGAGGACCTGTTTCCGTTTCTATTGTTTCTTCTTCTGTTATTTCTTCTTCGGGCTCTGCAAACTCCTGCGTCTGTGCAGGCTGCGCTTCTTCGGCTGTTTCTTCGCCGCCTGAGCATGTGAATAAAATGACGCATAACAGAGCGATTAATAAAAGCGCCGACGCACCCGCTATTACAAGGATGAGCTCCCTTCTATTCAACACCCTCTCCTGACACTGATGTAGTTTCCGCTGTTTCTTCGACTACGACAGGCGGCGGATCAAATCTGTAAATTATTCTGATATTCTCTGTCGTTGTGCGGTGTCTTAGTTTTATAATAAGTATCTGATCTTCAGGATAATATATCCAGCCGGACGAATCATAGCGTTCAAACTGACTGTCCGATCTCCAGTCCGTTCCGTGAATCTGAATTCTTAAAAACGGGCGTATTCCGCGGATGATCATATGATGCGCCATGTTCGCAAAGAATGAAACAGAAATATTTAAATTTCCGTCTGAGTTGAAATACGCCCTGAGCGATTGTGAAACAGTCCACGCCCAGTGCCCGGAATCTGTTAGCCATGCGGCTCTTGGACAATATTCAACAGGTCTAAGAATGTTGTGAAGCCTTCCCGCGTTTCCGCTTGAAATTGCGGATAAAACAAGCGATCTTCCAATCCCCGCCCATTCTTCGTTCTGCGTTTCGTCCGCCCAGTAAATAAGAGCTTTGCCAAGCCTCATGCTGTATTCGGAATTGCTGCTTTCAGGATTAGACGCATAGACGGCGTCGTTTTCCGCGTCGCGGTTAAGATTTTCGGATATAAGCAAAAGAATCTGATCTGATAAATGCCCGATAGGATTGTTTGCCTCGGGACGCCAGCGTTTTATATCATAAAAAAATTCCAGTAAACCCGCGCAGTGATCTGAAACAATCATTTCCGCGGTCGCGTTAATTACCATGGCGATTACTTCATTTGCAAGAACAACGCTGCTCCTTGTAAGAAGGAAATCAAGGACATGCTCTTCTTTTAGAACGTTAAGCGATCTTTCCCGAATCAGCCTGTTTATAAGATTTGTTCTTTCATTCTCTGCCGCGGAGAAAGTAGAGTGGGCGGTCGCCATGCCGCCTGCGAAAACAGACGATCTGTAAGTCTGCGCTGGTTTATTCGCGAAATTACTTGTGATTGCCGCCGAGGCGGAAGGATAATTTCCCCTCGCGAGAGCCTGAGCGCCGTAAGCGATTATATCTTCTTCGTTTGATAAATTATACGCGTTTTGATTCCATTGAATATAATTTGCATCAAGCCAGCTTCTAATTAAACTTGAGTAATTCGGAACAGAGGAAATTATATAATCTGCCGGATCAAACGCTCTTTGCTTGCCTCTGGATCTGTATGAGATAAATGTATTATCCCTGGAAAGGGTAAGATGTCCGCTTTCAAGTTCCTGTCCCAGACTGCTGAATACATATCTTGAACCTGAGTATAAAACTCCAAGCTGCCCTGAATCTCTTACAAGCGATGAGCGGCGCACGGCGATCGGAATAATAATATCAGAAACATTTCCGGCGAACTCCGCGGTGATTTGCAGTTCATGCCCTCTGGCGGATTCGATAGAATTAAATGTAAGCTCAGTTCCGCCAGGCAGTATAAAGCGCGCGCTGTTATCGGTAAGAAACATTAATTCAGGGTTAACGGGTATATTGATGTTGTTGGTTCCGGTAAGCGTCAGCCCTTTTCCCCGTTCTTCTTTAAGGTTAAACTCAAGCCCGCCGTAAAAAATCTTTATGCCGCCCGCAACTTGCTGCGATTCTTCGGCAAGGTAGCGGCCTTTAATGTTCATCGATCCTGAGGAAATGGAAAAGCTGCCCATATTGGAAAATTGAAGAATCACAACGAAGCAAAAAACTAAAAGGTACAGGGCGGCAAGACCGACTATACGCGACGCTAAAGGTTTTTTCATTAAATACACCAACCCCTTAATTGTCGGCTGTTATTCAACGTATTATTTGATGTAACTTGCCGATTTATCGATTATTGTATACTATATACTAACATGAAAATTAAGTTCATTGGAAGCGTTTTGGCGCTGTTCCTGATTTTTTATTACCCGGTTACGGTTTTTGCGCAGGAAATCTCATCCGGCTCTCAGGCAATATTGACTGAAGTCGCAGGACATCTGGCGCGCAGGGATTATACCTCCGCTTTGGAATTGTTTAATAAACTGCCCAAAGAAGAAGCGGAAAAAACCGAGATCAGGATTATGCAGGCTTCCATTTGCAATTCAGCCGGTAAAACCGCCGACGCGAAACGGATCGCGAACGCTATTATCGCTTCGGACAGTAATAATACAGACGCTCTTATGGTGCTTGCGGATGCCGCCGCGATTGAAGGCAAGGAAAGAGAGAGACGCGGTTTTCTTGACAGAATCATCAAAATAGACGCAAACCATGTAAGGGCGCTGATCGATCTGGGCAATATCAATCTTGGAAATCAAAACCTTCGTTCCGCCGCGGGCTATTTTGACAGAGCTCTAGCCGCCGACACCGATAACGGGGAAGCGCTTGTGGGCCGCGCTACAGTATACCGTTACGCAAGAGAATCAAGAAACGCCGAAAGACTTTTAAACCGCGCCGTGTCATTGCATCCTGACTGGGCAAGACCTCTGCACGAAAGAGCGAGGCTTTACAAAGGAGCAGGTTACAATAATGACGCGCTGGCGGATTTAACCGCGGCTTTAAAACTTGAACCCGATAATTACTGGATGCTTATAGATCGCGGAGAGCTGTACATGGGAAATAATCGAAAGGAAGATGCTCTTGTCGATTTTAACCGCGCGATACAATCAAATCCGAATATTTTTATGGCGTACGTTTACAGCGCCGCGTTAAAAGATGAAGCAGGCGATTACGCGGGCGCCGAAAAAGATTATATAACTCTTGCAAGATTAAAACCCGATTATTATTTCGCGTTTGAAGCTCTGGGCGTTTTAAGAATGAGAAACAAACAATGGGCTTCGGCAAGAGACGCGTTTTTGGAAGCTTATAAACAGGCGCCGAAAGAATTTACCTATGCGCTGCTTGCATCCGTAAACTGGATGCGCGCGGGAAGGCAGACAGATCCAAAACAATTTCTTGCCCAGGTTCTGCGCACCGCTCCAAGAGATTCGATTGAATATTCTATGCTGCGTCTTTATCACGATCTTTCAGGCGACTCAACCGTAACCATAAATGTAGAGAACGAAAAAAATGTTTATAAAAAATCCCAGATGCTTTTTTATCTGGCTTCTTTTTATGATATAAGAGGAAATAAAAATCTCGCGGACAGATATTATTTAATGGCTCAGGAATTAAATGCGCAGGGAACTATTGAATGGCAGTTAAATGAGATGATGATTAAAGAACGCGGCATCGGCATTAAGGCGGAGAAATGAACAGCAACACAACAACAATCTCTCTAAACGGAAGAGAATTTAAATTGATCGGAACCGCTCATGTTTCGCGCGAAAGTATCGAAGAAGTGCGGAATATTATCTGCGAAGAAAAACCCGACATGGTCTGCGTGGAACTCGATCAGGGACGTTACAACTCGATCACGCAGACTGATAATTGGGAAAAACTTGACCTTGCGAAAGTTTTTAAGGAAGGCAAAGGATTTTTACTGATAGCGAACCTTGTTCTCGCGAGTTTCCAGCGCCGTCTTGGCAATGAGTTAGGCGTAAAACCCGGCGAAGAAATGAAGACAGCCATTGAGGCAGCGAAAGAAATCGGGGTTCCAAACAGTCTTTGCGACCGTGAGGTGCACACAACGCTTCGCCGCGCATGGGCTAAATGCGGCTTTTGGAGCAAGTGCAAATTGCTGGCGTCGCTTTTGGCGTCCGCTTTCACGACAGAAAAATTGAACGAACAGGAAATAGAAAACTTAAAAGATAAAAACGAACTGGACGGCATGATGGGAGAACTTGCAGACTACCTTCCCGCTGTAAAAACAGTTTTAATTGATGAACGCGACCGCTACCTTGCGTCAAAAATTTGGACATCCACTCCGCCGCAAGACAGCGCGCCCAAAAAAATCGCCGCCGTTGTCGGCGCAGGCCACATGAAGGGAATGATTTCCCATTTGGAAAAATTAGCCCGCGGCGAAGAGACAGCGGATGTAGAAGAGCTGGATCAAATACCAAAGCCAAGTTTCTTTTCAAGAGCAGCGGGCTTTATAATTCCTGCCGCGATTATCGCTCTTATCGCAGTTGGTTTTATCGGCAAAGGAGCCGGCGTCGGTTTTGAAATGATAATCAGATGGGTGCTGTGGAACGGCTCTCTTGCCGCGCTTGGCTCCCTTCTTGCCCTTGCGCATCCGCTGGCGATTCTTGTTTCGTTTTTGGGCGCTCCAATAGCGACGCTTAATCCCTTTATCGGCATTGGATTATTATCCGGGCTTGTTCAAATCGCTTTCCGCAAGCCGCGCGTTTCGGATGTTCAAAACTTAACAGAAGATGCGACAAGCCTTAAAGGCATCTACCGAAACAGGATAACAAAAGCCCTGCTTGTATTTTTCCTTTCCAGTTTCGGCGGCATGATTGGCAATTTTATTTCGTTCCCGGCAATTGCAGGTTTGCTTGCGAATTAGGGTTGAGTAATGAAAGAAGAAGAATGTAAAATCGGTAAATTTGCTTAGAATTCATTAGAATATGGTGCAATATACACACGCAATTCTAACGAAAACAGTGTAAATATTTCACATATTTCTTGACAATTAAACAGATATTTAATAGAATTATAGCAGATAGGAGTGTTTATGTACCGTTCTGCTATAGAAAAGCTCGAAAAATGGAAAAACTCGACCAATAGAAAATCTCTAGTGCTTTATGGAGCGAGACAGGTCGGTAAAACATGGCTTATGAAGGAATTTGGAGCAAAACACTTCGATTCTTTTGCTTATATCTCTTTTGATTCAGACAACCAGCTCAAAAATATTTTTGAAAAGGATTTGAATATTCCGCGGATAATCCATGAGCTGAGTATCGCATCGGGTATGCAAATTACCAAGGAAACTCTTATCATTTTTGATGAAGTGCAGGAATGTCCGCGCGCGCTTACATCGTTAAAGTACTTCAATGAAAACGCTCCAGATTTTTATATCATTGCCGCAGGAAGCCTTCTTGGCGTAATGACGCTGGAAGGAACAGGTTTTCCTGTCGGCAAGGTTGATCTGCTCACGATCTATCCCATGTCGTTTTACGAATTCATGGACGCGATAGATAACCGTTTTTTGCCTAGCCTTAAAAATCTTGATTTCCAGACAATCGCAACTTTTCATGAATCAATTATAGAGCTGCAGAAACAGTATTTTTTTACAGGCGGAATGCCCGCGGCTGTAAAACGATATCTGGAAACTAAAAATTTCAACGAGGTGCGTGATGTGCAAAGAATGATACTGGACTCGTATTACGCTGATTTTGCAAAACATATTCCGTCCAATTATATCGCGCGGACGCGGGATATTTGGGAGTCTGTTCCAACTCAGCTTGCCAAAGAAAATAAACGTTTTTTATATTCCGACATGAAACAAGGTTCACGCGGCCGAGACTACGAAATCGCTCTTAACTGGCTTACAAATACAAATCTTGTTTTTAAACTCTACCGCGTAAGCCTTCCGAATATGCCGTTGATCGGTTACAAGCAAGATGCGATTTTTAAACTTTATATGAATGATATAGGGCTTCTTTCCGCCCGCGCAGGGCTTGATCCGAAAATTTACCTTGCCGAAAGCGCCGCAACTTTTTCTCATTACAAGGGAGGGTTGTCTGAACAATTTGCTCTGCAGGAATTAATTGCGGCTAACGATACTCTGTCTGTTTATTACTGGGCAACTGATAAAAACACAGCAGAAGTTGAGTTCGTTATGCAATACGATAATGATATTATCCCAATCGAAGTTAAATCAGGCAGGAATGTTAAATCAGAAAGCCTTAATGTCTATAGAAATGAGTTCAAGCCCGCGCGCGCTGTTCGCGCTTCGCAAAAAAATTACGGGGCAGCGGATGGACTGTATTCTGTACCGCTTTATTTATTAGGGAGTTTAACAGAAATTCTTAACTTATAATTGCAATATTTTATATACAGGTATAGAATGTACTGATATTAAATATGGAAAGGAGAGTGTATATATGAAGAAACCGATTCAATTTATAATTTTAACATGTTTGGTAAGCTGGACCATTGCGGGAACGGCTATTTTTCTTGGCATACGCGATACGACAAAAATTAGTTATGTGATTTTCGGCGCGTGTTATATGCTATTGCCTGCGATTTGTTCTATAGTTCTTCAGTTGATACACAAGGAAAAACCGTTTAGTAATTTAAATATATCATTTCGTTTAAACTGGTGGTTTCTTATTGCGGGAATTGTGCCTGTAGTTTTATCTTTTACGGCAATGGGAATTAGTTTATTCTTTCCGAATGTTTCATTTTCTTCAAATTACGAAGGCGTATTGAAATATGTGCCTGAAGATCAAATGGAACTTGCTGTTGAACAATTATCAAGATTTCCGCCAATTATTTTTGTATTACTCCAGGTTGTGCAGGCGATAGTTGCCGGTTACACGATAAACGCCGTTTTCGCATTCGGCGAAGAACTTGGCTGGAGAGGCTATTTGCTAAAAGCGTTTCAAGGTAAAAAATTTCTGCTAGTATCTCTGATCACAGGCGCAGTGTGGGGCATTTGGCATTTCCCGCTTATTTTAATCGGTCACAATTATCCGCAGCACCCGATAGCCGGAGTCGCAATGATGGTAATATTCTGCATCCTGCTTTCCCCCATGATGGCTTACATTGTAATAAAATCAAAATC
>JGI24695J34938_10000929_pt1 | contig 26824 bp, 20 predicted proteins | sample TergutCo191P3_FD_34938 | JGI IMG/M metagenome (IMG submission 34938)
TGATCTTTGGAGTTCCCCGCTGTAGAGACTGCGAAGCAGGCTCGTAAGCGGACTCCTCCAAATGTTTTACAGCCCCCCGCCTGCCTCCCTTTCCGGCTTGACACTTTTATAAAATTTTATTAAGATATTAAAACATCGCGGGAATAGCTCAGTGGTAGAGCGCGACCTTGCCAAGGTCGATGTCGCGGGTCCGACTCCCGTTTCCCGCTAATTGCCTCCAGAGGAAGGTTTTTATGCAGGCTCTTAAATTTAACGCTGTTGTTGAAGACGGTGTGATACATATTCCTAATCAATATAAGAATAGTGTGACTAATAAAGTCCAAGTTATTGTTTTTCCTGCAGCAAGTAATGAAAAATCCAAAAAAAAGAAAATATATTCAATTGGTATAGATATGACAGGTTTTGAATTCAACAGAGATGAAGCGAATGAACGCAGATAAGGCATTTATTGATACAAATATATTTATATATATACAACGTACCGATGAACCGGAGAAAACAAGAATTTCAAAAAAAGCCATTGAGTTTTTTGATTGTGTAACCAGCACTCAAGTTCTTAATGAGACCTGCAATATTTTTACCAGAAAATATCCCGCATCAAAAGATAAGATTAAACGTGTTCTTAATAGTATTCAGGATAACTGTACAATGCTGACTGTTACGAACGATTATCCGGCAAGAGCACTGGATTATCATTCAAAATATTCTATTTCTTATTATGATGCTTTAATGGTAGTTGCCGCTCTTGAAGCAGATTGTAAATATTTAATATCAGAGGATATGCAGGATGGATTAATAATCGATAAAAAACTATCAATTGTAAATATCTTCAAGAATACCAATTTATTCATCATGTAGCCTGTCGTTATAAAATGGCTTTAAGATCTTTGTAAATTATTATTTATATATATATATGAGGAGTTATATGAAAACTATCAAATTAATCCTATCCTGCCTTCTCGTGATTGCGCTTTTTTCTTGCGCAAGGAGCAGAGGAACGATGGATGGAAATGTTACTCTGGTTCGTCAGGAAGGTGAACTTCCCGGAGTTGTATTTGTCGGTTATCAGGACTCTGCGATATTTTTTGAAACATTAAAAATTGATTTTGAATTACATTTGGAAAATATTGACAATCATTCCCGGGTGGCTGTAGAAAAATTAATTTATCAGAATAAAAGTTTTGAGGAATATGTAATATACAGAAAAAATGAATTTATCGGAACTCCTGTGCAGGATAACTATCCTCCCATACTGGATGAAAACGGAGATAGATATGAAGATGTATATTTTTATAACAGCGATTTGTTTGTAAATTTCAATATTAAATATTTTTGCGATCTTTTTGCCATCATTGAACATTCCGAATATCACTATTACTCCGGCACAGCTCACGGTAATTTTTGGATGAAGTATTATATTATTGATTTTAACGAAGAAAAAATTCTAACGCTGGATGAATTGGTTAATCAAATCCCAGATAATATATTAAAAGAAATTATAACAGCCAAGTTTGATATTACCATGTTTTTAAGAGACAATATTTGGCCTCCTGACGCTGTTAATCCCGCTAACGGCAATTTGGAGTTGATATGGAATCCATATTCAATTACGCCGTGGAGCGAAGGAATAATCAGTATAAATATTCCTGTTAATATTTCCTTGCAGTATTTAACGGAAAAAGGCGGAAAAATAACGCTATTAACCGGCAATAATGAATAAAATACCGCTTTTTCTGTGTTTAATTTAAGGGAAATTGACATTTTTCCTTATTATGGTTTAAAATAATCGTATCATTTCATATTTGACAATAAATGGGAGCTCTTTTTTTATGAATATTCGTATTAGAGCGATTCTTGTTATAATTTTAACAAATCTGGTTATAATTTTATTCAGCGTTTTTGTAGGTATTAGCTATGTGGAAAGAAATATCGATATTTCTCTGGAAACAGACCTCGCTGTAATGGCAAAGATCGCGGATCATTTTATAAGCAGCGAAATTGAAAGGGTAAAATTAAAAGCAAACAGAATAGCGGAAATGCTTGGAAGCTCCAACCAAAGAGAGTGGCAGAATATTTTATCGCGCGAAAGCGGATTAATAGGCGATTTTACCGGAATGTCAGTTTTCAGCGTTCAATCTGAATCTGATGAAGAGCAGTGGTTATCATATAGACTGATTGCTTCCGCCGGCGATGTCCACGCAAAAATTGATGTTATGAGCCAGAATTTTATTAAAAAAGCGTTTCCCGATCCAAACGGCAATATCGGGAGAATCGCGTTTTCATCGACGCATAAGACTGACAGCGGAGTGGTTTTTTATCTGGCTGTTCCTCTGCCGTTTTCGCATAACAATATTCTGGTTGTAACGATTCCGGGATCGTTTTTCAGAGATACTCTTTCTCCTTTTGTAATCTGGGAAACAGGTCATATATATCTCGCCGACAGCGAAGGATACGCAATTTCCAATCCGCGTGAGAATTGGGTTAACGAGCGTTTTAATTATATTACATCCGCTTATACCGACAGGGAATTTCTGGAATTGGCGGAGGCTGTTACGCGAATGACCCGCGGCGAAATCGGCACCGGATTCTATACTGTCTACGGCATTCCTCGTATTTGTTCTTTTAGACCTGTGTCTGGTTCGGATGAAGGCTGGAGTCTTGGCGTTGTCGCTCCCATTTTGGAAAGCCCGATTAAGAATACCGACATAGGGCTTCTTATTGTCGCGCTCATCAGCATAATATTAAATATTTTTGCCGCTGTGATTGCTTCCAATTTTATTAAAAAGCCATTTGAAAGAATAGCGATTTTAAAAGAGGAAGCAGAGAACGCAAATAAAGCGAAGAGCGCGTTTTTAAGCGCAATGAGCCATGAAATACGCACGCCGATGAACGCGATATTGGGTATAAGCGAGATTCAGCTGCAAAAAGAATCACTCGATCCGGAGATAAGGGAAGCGCTGGATAAAATTTATACGTCGGGTGATCTTTTACTAAGCATAATAAATGAAATACTCGATCTGTCCAAAATCGAAGCCGATAAACTTGAGCTGGTAATAATAAAATACGATATCGCAAGCATGATCAGTGATGCTGCGCAGCTTAACATGATGAGAATCGGAAGCAAATCCATTGAATTTGAACTGAACGCGGACGAAAATCTGCCTGCCCAATTGTTAGGTGACGAACTGCGCATTAAACAGATTTTGAATAACTTGCTTTCCAACGCGTTTAAATATACGGCGTCTGGAACTGTAAAGTTGTCTGTTAATGCAGAAGACGGCAAAAACGCAAATGAGGTAATTCTTGTCATTACCGTAAGCGATTCAGGGCAGGGTATGACAAACGAGCAGATCGAAAAATTGTTTGATGAATATTCGCGTTTTAATAATGAAGCAAATCGTTCAACGGAAGGTACGGGACTTGGCATGAGCATTGTGCGAAAACTTGTGCTTATGATGAAAGGTGAAATAAAAGTAGACAGTCTGCCCGGAAAAGGTTCTGTTTTTACGGTGCGCCTGCCTCAGGGTAAAGAAGGCAGCGCAGTGCTTGGAAAAGATGTAACGGAAAACTTGAGGGAATTTCGCACGCACTCAAAGACATTCATGAAAAGAGTTCAGATTTCGCGCGAGCCTATGCCTTATGGAAATATTCTTGTAGTGGATGACGTTGAAGCGAATATTTATGTTGCTAAAGGACTTTTGGTTCCTTACCGGCTAAAGGTAAGCTCTGTAAACAGCGGATTTGACGCGATAGAAAAAGTAAAAAAGGGCGATGTATTCGACATAATTTTTATGGACCACATGATGCCGGAAATGGACGGCGTAGAGGCTGTAAAACATATCAGGGATTTGGGATACACGGAGCCAATCGTGGCTCTTACAGCTAACGCGGTTACAGGTCAATCTGATATTTTTATTCAAAATGGTTTTGATGATTTTATTTCCAAGCCTATTGATATACGTCAGTTAAACGCAATCTTGAATAAATATGTGCGCGATAAACAGCCGCAGGAAGTTATTGAAGCAGCCCGCAAACAGTTCGCCGGAAGCGAAAAACCGCAGGCGCAGCTGATAGGAAATGTAAGCAATCTTTCGTATCCGGATTATTTAAAAAGCCGTTTGGTGAATAAAAAAATTCCGGGGCTGGATATTATTAAGGGGCTGCAGCGCTTTGAAGGCGATGTAGAATTTTTCTTAAGAGTTCTTCATGCGTATTCATTCAGCGTTAGGGAGGCATTTGATATTTTAAAAAATGTCAGCGAGGAAAACCTTAATAACTATAAAATTAAAATACATGGAATAAAAGGAACCAGTCTTGATACATGCGTAAAAGACATTGGAGAAAAAGCAGGGCTGCTTGAAAAAGCCGCGTCTTGCGGCGATATAGAATACATAAGGGAACATAATCCGCCGTTCCTTAAAACAATGGAAGAGTTGATCGATAATATCGACGAAATGCTTGCGGCTCTGGAAAAAGATAATCCGAAGCAGAGAAAAAAAATGCCGGATGATGATGTTCTAATAAAATTATATGAAGCCTGTAAAAATTATGACATGGACAGCGCGGACGAAGCAATGGAAGAGATTGAAAAATATAAATATGAAGACGATGACGGACTTGTTTGCTGGTTAAGGGATAATATTGATATTGTTAATTTTGAAGAAGCAGCGGAAAGGCTTGGTAAATTATTAAACAAGGAGGGGTGAGTAAATGACTAAACAAAGTTATGTATCCGCATCATCGCTCTCTGGAGGGCGCAAAAAAATAGTATATGTTGATGATATGAACTACAGTTTAATTTCATTTAAAAAAGGTTTAAGCAAATATTATGAAGTCTATCTCGGCGAGTCCGCTCCTCACTTTTATAAAATACTGGAAAATGTTACGCCCGATTTAATTGTGCTTGATGTAAATATGCCTGATGTAGACGGATATGAAATAATTAAAGATATAAAAGCGGACGAGCGATTTTCCAAAATACCTGTAATTTTTCTTACAAGTAATATCGACAGGGAAGATGTTGTAAAGGGATTAAGCCTCGGCGCCGCCGATTATGTTTTAAAACCTTTTAACACCGAAAAATTAATAGAAAGCATCGAAAATCAATTTAATCCCGCTAAAACGAGAAAAAACCACAGCGGAGGCAGCGGCAGCGGCAGCCCAAGCATACTTGTAATTGACGATATTGCCAGCATGTTAAGGACAATCCATCATGCTTTGCATGATAAGTACGATGTTTCTTTGCTTTCCAAATCTGAGGTTGTTATGGACTTTCTGCATAATAACAGACCGGAATTGATTCTGCTTGACTATTTAATGCCTGTAATTAACGGATTTGAGCTTATTCCGCAGATTAGAGCATTACCGGATTATAAAAAAACGCCGATAATTATTATTACTACAGAAGGGACGCTTAGAAATGTAAGCGAGGCAATGTCTCTTGGAGCGTCCGATTTTATTGTTAAACCTTTTGATCCTAAAGAGTTAAATTTTAAAGTTGACAGGCATATAAGGCTTACCAGGGATTTAAAAGAACAGGAAGACGAATTAACAAGAAGGCAAAAGGAAGAAATCGCTTATTTCTTAAATTAATATGAAAAACATAATGAACTTTTACAGTAAAAAAGGAAAAGGTTTACTCGCCGCCCGCTTCAGGAATATTAATATAATTTTTGTTGTTTTTATTCTTTTTATCATGGGAATTGTAAGCTCGCTTTTGATTTATAATCTTGCAGACAGGGCATCGAGGGATTATGTCCGGTTTTATACAATGGAAACTGTTGATATTCTCGGCGCGCATTTAAACAGGGAAATTTCTCTTGTCCAGCATGCCGCAAATGCAAAAGAGATCATTGAATGGTTTGCAGATGAAGATAATCCTGTAAAAAAACGGGAAGCGTTTAACAAGATGATGTATTTCGCGGAAATGCAGCAAATTGAAGGCTTGTATTTTGCCGTTAATAAATCAAAAAATGAATATTCAATTGACGCGGGCGCTTCCTTTGATGATTTTAAACCGTATAATGTCCTGCATCCCGGCGTCCCTCATGATCGCTGGTTCTTTGACGCTCTTGATTCGACTTTTGACTACATATTAAAACTTGATACAGTTAAAAGTCTTGATAATTTTTATATTTGGGTTGATCATAAAGTAAAAAAATTCGGAGAAGTTGTCGGCATTTTTTCATCCGGTTTACCGTATGATTATATATTTGCCGATTTGTTTGGTCAGTATGACAGTAAAAGTGTTATTGGGTTTATTATTGATGATAAGGGAATTATTCAAATGGACAGCACTGTCCCTGACGCTGCTGAGCTTCTTGGCGCTGATTCCGTATATGACGCTGAAAACATGCGTCATATTTCGAATGTTGATTTTGGATCCGATTTTAATTCCGCTATTTCCAGATATTTAAAATATCATGACATACATTACCACAGACGTGTTCAGCCTGATGTTTTTAAACTTTCCAATAATGATTACCAATATATGTCTATTGCTCTGGTTCCTCATACAAATTGGCTGGCTATCACTTTGTATAACTCCAGCGCTCTTTTTAGATTTACATATATCCTGCTGCCTGTAATTGTTGTTATACTGGCTTTCGCTTTTTATGTAATGGTAGTATCTGTTTTAATTCAGCGGTTTGTGTTTAAACCCTTGAACAATCTTACTTTAAGCGTGTTTGAATCGAATCACGACAGTAAAGGTCTTTACGGCATTCATCGTGACGATGAAATCGGAGAGCTTGCGCGGACTACAAAAGAGGCGTGGAATCGTCTAAATGAAAATTCCGCGACTATTTTGGCGAACATGAGAAAAATGGAAAAACAGTCTCAGGTTTTACACGCGATAAATAATATGGCATCGGCGTTATACGGAACAGAGAATGAGGAAAAATTCAATATGTCTTTGCCTCAGGGTATTGAACTTATGGCAAACTGCATGGAACTGGACCATGTTTTTATTTGGCGTAACAAAATTATTAATGGTGAGCTTCGCTTTATTCTCGAGAATAAATGGGTAGGAGCAAACGGAAATGTTGGAATGTCAATCGATACAGGACATGTTTTTTCCTATGAAGCTGACGCTCCTTCATGGTATAACTTGTTTTCCATTAACGAATTTATCTGCGGGCTTACAAAAGAACAGCCCGAAACAGAAAGAAAAATACTCGAAGCTGTCGGGGTAATATCAGTTCTGGCTATTCCGGTTTATCTGCACGGACAATTCTGGGGATTTGTAAGTTTTGATAATTGTCATGTCGAGCGCATTCTATCGCAGGATGATATAGAAATACTGCACTCCGGAAGTCTTATAATCGCAAGCGCGATTAACCGAAACATTCAGACGGTAGCAATTAAAGAAGCGCATGAATATTCAAAAATGATGCTGGATTCAACTCCTCTTTCCTGTTCGCTTTGGAACAAGGACAGAAAACTGTTCGACTGCAATAAAAAAATTCTGGAAATTTTTGGATTGAGCAGCAAAGAAGAATACGAAGATAGAATAGCGGAATTATCGCCAGAATATCAGCCTGACGGAAGGCATTCGCTTGATACAATGTTATACGCTGTTTTGCAGACAATCGAAAAGGGTTCGCTTGTTTTTGAATGGATGCACCAATTGCCGAACGGGGAACCGATTCCGGCGGAAATTACGCTTGTAAGAGTTCCGCATGGAAATGAAATGCTTGTAGCCGCGTATCTTCGGGATTTACGCGAACAAAAACGGATGATGTATCAGATTGAACAGCGTGACATGCTTTTGCAGACTGTAAATCAGGCGGCTTCCATGCTTTTAAATTCTCAAATCACAGAGTTCGAAAGCAATCTGTATGAATGTATGGGAATGATGGCAAGAGCTGTTGACGCGGACAGGGTATACATCTGGAAAAATCATCTTTATGACGGAAAGTTATGTGCAACTCAAATGCTTGAATGGTCGGAAGGCGCCGCTCCACAGCAGGGTAATGAATATACGGTTAATGTTTCATACAAGGACAGGATTCCTGATTGGCTGGAAACATTGTCTAAAGGCAAATGTATAAACATCAAAACAAATGAGATGCCGATACTCTCAAGAGAAATTTTGATTGCTACCCAGGTTAAATCCATTTTCATGGCTCCGATTTTTCTGCAGGATGATTTCTGGGGATTTGTAGGATTTGATGATTGCCATACAGAAAGAATATTTACCGAACAGGAAGCGGCTATTCTTCGCTCGGGATGCCTAATTACAGGCAGCGCATTCCTTCGCCATGATATGACAGTTAATCTTAAAGAAGCCGCAGAAGTTGCAAAAGCCGCAAGCCGTTCCAAGTCCGCATTCCTTGCACACATGAGCCACGAAATCAGAACGCCGATGAACAGCATTGTTGGTTTTTCCGAGCTTGCGATAGACAGTAATAATCCGCAGAAAACAAATGATTATCTTGGAAAAATTCTTGAAAATTCCGAATGGCTCTTACAGATCATTAATGACATACTTGATATTTCAAAAATTGAATCCGGAAAGATGGAATTGGAAAACATTCCTTTTGATCTTCATGAAATGTTTGCCGCATGCCGCACAGTAATCACGCCGAAAGCAAATGAAAAAGGGCTTACAATGCATTTTTACGCAGAGCCTTCTACCGGAAAAAGAATATACGGTGATCCGACAAGGCTGCGTCAGGTTCTTGTAAATCTGCTTTCCAACGCAGTTAAATTTACCAACACAGGTATGATTAAAATGCTGGCTGCAATTAAAGATGTAAAAGCAGACAGTATAACCATGTATTTCGAAATTAAAGATTCAGGCATCGGCATTGCTCCTGATAGTATAGAAAAAATATTTGATCCTTTTGTTCAGGCGGAATCAGGCACAACGCGCAAATTCGGCGGTTCCGGGCTGGGTCTTCCCATAACAAAAAATATTATAGAAATGATGGGAGGCAAACTCAGCGTGGAAAGCGCTCCCGGCGTAGGCAGCAAATTCAGTTTTGATCTTACGTTTGACGCTGTTGATGCTGATGATGATGAAAAAATCGCAGATCGAATTATTTTCAGTGATGTTGAGAAGCCCACATTTGAAGGTGAAGTGCTTTTATGCGAAGATAATGTAATGAACCAGCAGGTTATTTGCGAACATTTATCCCGCGTAGGTTTAAAAATTGATGTTGCGTCCAATGGAAAACAGGGTGTTGATATGGTTAAAGATCGTAAATATAAGGGAGAAAAACAATACGATTTAATTTTCATGGATATACATATGCCTGTTATGGACGGACTTGAAGCCGCGGCTAAAATATTTGAATATGATTCTGATATTCCGATTGTAGCGATGACAGCAAATGTAATGTCAAATGACAGGGAAATATATACATCAAGAGGCATGAGCGATTGCGTAGGGAAGCCTTTTACTTCGCAGGAATTATGGAAATGCCTTATGAAATATTTTAAACCTGTTAAATGGCAGAAGGAAGACACAGCCAGGCGTGAACAGGAAGACAGCGAACTGCAGCAGAAACTTATTAATAATTTTATTAAAGATAATAAAAATAAATTGGATGAAATAAAAACAGCTCTTAACGCAGAAGACGTAGTGCTCGCTCATAGGCTGGTTCATACATTAAAAAGCAACGCCGGACAGCTTAATAAAATGCTTTTGCAGAAAGCCGCTGAAGAAGTGGAAAGCCGTTTAAAGGATGGAGAAAATCTGGTTACAAAAAAGCAGATGGAAACTCTGGAAAACGAATTCTCCGCGGCGTATGAAGCGCTTTCTCCTCTTGTAAATGAAAGATTCAGACTGGTCGCAGAGGAACTTGTTGACAAAGACGGCGCTCGTGAAACACTGGATAAGGTAAAAACTTTATTGGAAGACGGAGATACTGACTGTCTGTCATACGTGGAAAAACTGCAGCTTATACCGGGAAGCGCTGACTTAATTTATCAAATAGAAAATTATGATTATAAACTGGCTTTAAAACTGCTTGTAGAATTAAGGAATAATATTTTCCGGTAATTAACGCCGGATATTTAAATAAAAAAGTTTTTATTGGTTTTTTAACACTTTTTTTATTATAATATGTTATAATATTATATGGATTTTTTTGCTGATCTTACGGAGGCAGAATACCAATTGGAGCTTGCAGGAACGCAGATTCCATGGATTTTTGCCGCGTTTTTTATAGTATTTGGCATATTTGTTGTTTCTGTCGGGCTCTTTAGAAGAAGCCGCCGTGAGGACAAAAAGCTTAAAGATATAGCTGAAAAACGCACATACGAACTTGCGCTGCAATCATCAACGCTTGCGGCTTTGCTTGACTCTATTCCCGATCTTATTTTTACAAAGAATTTAGATTCCCGTTTCTTACATTGCAATAAAGCGTTTTTGGAACATTTTAATAAAACACTTGAAGAGGTTACCGGATCTCTGGACGGAAGCGGTTTTGGAATAACAGATAAAGAAGCGAATGAATTTATTGAAGTTGATCGTATGGTTATTCGTGAAAGACGTCCAATTAAAATTGAGGAATATATACCGCGCTTTGACGGAGCAAGACCTTTCTATGAAACAATTAAAATTCCTCTCATGATGAACGGCGATATAATCGGAATTATGGGAATCTCGCGGGATATTACCGAACGCAAAAGAATGGAAAAAAGAATGGCGTTCAGCTATGAATATTCCAAAAAATTAAGCGATGCGCTCGCAAGGATTACAAAATCACCTGCTATTTCCGCCGGTAATATTGAAGCTGCGGCTGATGTTATTGCGCAGGAAGGATGTCATGCGTTAAATGCAAACTGTGTCGGGATATGGAATTTAAGCGAAGATGAGAATTTTTTAAACGGTATTTCGTATTATGATTCCGCAACGCAGAGAAATACCGTAATGAATAATTTTGATTTAAAAAACCGCCGGGATTATATAAGACTTTTAAAAACCGAACGCATTATCGTTATGAATGACAATGAAGAATGCAAGAAATTATCATCCATATTTGACGGATATTATGATCAATTATGCGGCGCTCTTGACGCTCCGATCAGGGTTGACGGCAAGCTGTTTGGAGTTGTAAGCGTTGAACAAAAATTCACTGAGACATATCAGGGAAAACGCGAATGGCTTATAGAAGAGAAAAATTTTGCCTCTTCTCTCGCGGACTTAATGACGCTTGCNATTTCCAGTTTTGAAAGAAACAAAGCGCGCGAAGCCGCGGAAATNGCAAGCAAGTCAAAGTCGTCTTTCCTTGCAAATATGAGCCATGAGATACGCACGCCCATGAACGCGATATTGGGNGTAACNGAAATTCTAATTCAAAATGACACGCTTTCCGAAGAAATAGAAGAAGGTCTCGGGAAAATATACAGCTCNTGTAATTTACTTCTGGGAATAATTAACGACATTCTTGATTTTTCAAAAATCGAAGCCGGTAAAGTGGATATTATTCCCAACCGTTATAAAGTCGCAGGCATGATTAATGATTCTATTCAGCTAAATTTGATGCGAATAGAAAGTAAACCAATTGAATTTATAATTAATATAAACGAAAACATTCCTGCAAAATTAATCGGCGACGAACTGCGTATTAAACAGATTTTAAATAATCTTCTTTCCAATGCTTTTAAATATACTGATACAGGAAAGGTAACTCTGTCTGTTGACTATGAAACATGCCAGAGCAGCGATAGCGTTATCCTTTTGTTAAGCGTGCGTGATACAGGTCATGGAATGACAAGCGAGCAGCTGTCGCAAATGTATAACGAGTATTCCCGTTTTAACCGCGTAAACAGCGTTTCTGTAGAGGGCACAGGGCTTGGACTTGCGATTACACAGCGGCTTATAAATCTTATGAACGGGCAAATTCATGTTGAGAGCTACCCCAAAGAAGGATCGTATTTCTCTGTCCGCCTGGAACAGCAGCTTGTTGATGATGAAATTCTCGGGCATGAAGCTGCGGAAAATTTACGTCAGTTTCGCATGAACTATATGAAGTACAGAAAGAAAGAAAAAATTGCCCGCGACCCAATGCCTTATGGAAATGTTCTGGTAGTTGATGATGTAGAAACAAATATATATGTGGCTGTAGGTCTATTAAAACTTTATAAGCTCCAGATAGATACAGCAAAGAGCGGGCGGGAAGCGTTAGATAAAATTAAAAACGGCAAAAAATACGATATAATTTTTATGGATCACATGATGCCCGGAATGGACGGTATCGAAGCCACAAAACAGCTTCGTGGGATGGGTTATAAAGAACCTGTTGTTGCATTGACAGCTAACGCAGTTGCGGGTCAATCTGATATATTCAAAAAGAATGGATTTGATGATTTTATTTCCAAACCCATAGACATAAGGCAGCTAAACTCCGTTTTAAATAAAATGGTACGCGATAAACAAACGCCTGATGTTATAGAAGCTGCCAGACGCCAGAATTCAAAGGCAGCTGGAACAGAGAGCATTAAAGCGCAATTACTCCGGAACGANATNCCNGGNGCGGATAGCGGTGAATATCCGGAAAATGATGATAGTAACGAAAGCAGCGCTTTGGATATTATCGAGATGGGCAGGGATATATCAGGGCTTGATATTAAAAAAGGTCTTGAACGTTATGAAGGCGATGAGTATACATATTTAAAGGTTCTAAGGTCGTACGCGCTCAACATTAGAACGCTTTTGGATTCCATGGAAGATATAAAAGAAGAGGATCTTAATAATTACAGGATTAGCGTACATGGTGTAAAAGGAACCAGTTTAAATGTTTATGCCGAGCAATTAGGTAAAAGCGCAGGAGCTCTTGAAAAAGCCGCGGCAAACGGTGATTATGAGTTCGTAAAAAGCAACAACGGCGCGTTTCATAAAGCGGCGCAGAAACTGGTATGTGATTTAGAAGGTTTTTTTATGAAATTGGACTCCAGAAATCCAAAGGAAAAAAAGGATAAACCTGATAAAAAAATGTTGTCAAAACTCCTGGAAGCATGCAATGATAATGATATCGATAAAGCGGATAAAGCAATGGACGAAATCGATATGTATCAATATGATATGGATGAAGGTCTTGTAGATTGGCTTAGGGATAATGTTTATAAAATTGATTTTAATCAGATTGTTCAAAAATTGACCAGTTTAGTTTTATAAGGAGAAAATGGAAATGCAGGAAACAACAATGAGCACAGAAGAACTAGTTCGGGAACAGGAGAAACTTAAAAATGAAATCTCACAGCTTCATGTTTTGCAAAACGGTATAGTGTCTGTTGTAGCGGATATGGTGGAGCACCGGGGAAAGGTAATTGAGGGACATATCGAGCAAACCACAGAATATGTAAGGATTGTGATAGAAGCAATGCTGGATCGCGGAGTTTACGGAAGCGAATTAAGAGAAATGGATTTGGAGATGCTGGTGGCGGCGGCTCGTATGTATGACATCGGTAAAATCGCCATTCCTGATATTATTATTTATAAACCCGGTAAACTTTCAAATGATGAATTCGAAATAATGAAAACACACGCAATGAAAGGCGAGAGGATCATTGAACAGATGGCGGTTAGGGTCGGATCGGAAATGGATTATCTGCATCACGCGAAATTATTCGCCGGATTTCATCATGAACGATGGGACGGAAAGGGATATCCGCACGGACTTGACAGGCTGAACATTCCGCTGCAGGGAAGAATNATNGCAATTGTTGACGTTTATAACGCTCTTGTTTCCCATCGTCCCTATAAAAATCCTTTTACTCCCGAAGAAGCTGTTAAAATAATTATGGACAGTACGGGAGAAATGTTCGATCCGTTAATTGCGGAGACATTCTTTGTATGCAGAAGCAAACTGGAAATGGTTAAAGATAAATAAAATTATAATAATTTAAAAACCGTAATTAGGAGGGGGTTAATATGCATAGCGTTCTTATTATTGATGATCAGGAAGCGATAATATCCAGTCTGGTAAAAATTTTAAAACCGGAATACAGGATATATTCAGAGTTAAACGGAAAAGACGGAATTGAAGCGGCGGAAAAGCATCTGCCGGATGTTATTTTACTTGATGTACTCATGACTGATATGGATGGGTATGATGTAATTGATTTGCTAAAACGATCCGAAACAACTAAAAATATTCCTGTTATTTTTATTACTTCGCTGACAGGCGATGATAACGAAGCGAAAGGACTGGCTTTGGGCGCCGCCGATTATATTACAAAGCCGTTTACTCCGGGGATTGTGACATTAAGGATTCGCAATCAAATAAAACTGGTTGACCAATTACGAACGATAGAAAAACTCAGCATGATGGATCAATTAACCGATCTTCCAAACAGGAGAAACTTTGAAGAACGCATATCATCAGAGTGGGGGAGATCTTCGCGTGAAAGAACGCACATCAGTCTTTTAATGATCGATCTTGATAATTTTAAAAGTTACAACGATCGCTTCGGACATCAGCAGGGAGATGTTGCGTTACAGTCAATGACAAAAGTTTTTACTGACGTATTAAGGCGTCCGGGAGATTTTGCCGCTCGCTGGGGAGGCGAAGAATTTATTGTGCTGCTTCCCAATACGGATTTATTCGGCGCTTTGGAAATAGCGGAGCATATAAGATCNTCNGCCGAGAATATGGATGTTTCATGTACNGATGAAGCCGCTTCGAAGATAACTGTAAGTATCGGCGTAAATATGAGAGAACAGGGACAAGGCGGCTCCATAAGCGATTTTATTTCCAAAGCCGATGAAGCGCTTTACAACGCTAAACACAAAGGTCGAAACCGGATTTGCTATTACGGAGAAAAATTCGAATAAGCCGGCTTAAAAAAAATCAATCGGTGATTTTATCCAGCTCGAATTTTGTAAAAGTTAATGTCGGCTGTTTCTCGCTGTTTGCGAACAAATCCATTAAAAAAACATTAGAGATCGGTTTTTCGCTGGTTGCTGACTTTCTTGCGTATAATATTACAGCTCCTTTATACTCGGTGTCCGCTTTACCGTACGTTACAAGTTTTAACGGCGGACAAAGTAAAGTAAAGAAGCCTGCTTCCTTCGCAGTGTCTGCAATTTGAATTAAAAACCAATCAAAATTAATATCAGATTTAAATGAATATTTAAAAATGTATTTATCGCCGGCTGTGACTTTGCTTTCATAAAACAAAGGGGGCGTAATTGTGCACCCCCATCCCCACGGTTCAAAATACTGTTTTTTGTGATTAAAAGTCACTAAGAGTTGTGAATCCATATCGTCCTCCGGTCATTATTCAAATTCATAGAGGCATTTTCAAAACTGAAGTTTTGAAAATGCCTCCACTCATAAGATAAGAAAAAACCGGGGAACGAACCACTAAAAAATTATTTCAATAATCCTAAATCTGTCATTGTCTTTCTTAAAACAGTTTCGCTTGCCTGAGTGAGTTTTCCAAGAGGAAGACGCGCGGGACCTGCCGGAAGCCCTGCCCAGGAAAGAGCCTGCTTTATCGGCACAGGATTTGTTTCTATAAAAGCCGCCTTTACAAGCGGGAGAAGTTCATAATGAAGAGCCCTTGCTTCTTCGTAACGGTTTTCGAGAGCGGCTTTTGTAAGAGCTTTAACCTTCGCGGGAACAAGATTGGAAATAACAGAGATTATACCGTCGCCGCCCATGCTGATCAAAGGAAGCGTTAAATAATCATCGCCAGAGATGACCCAGAATTTTTCGCCTTTCTTCTGGCGGGGAATAGCTATGTCTCTTATTACATCACCCATTTGATTTATGTCACCTGACGATTCTTTAACGCCGGCTATGCTGTTGTTCTGGGCGATTTTTTCCAATAGAGGAGTTGGGATATTTCTCCCTGTGCGTGAAGCGATATTGTAAACGATGATTGGAATGCCGACGTTAGCCGCGGCGTCAAAATGGCGCAAAAGACCATCGTCATTTGGCTTGTTGTAATATGGAGTTACGACAAGAGCTGCGTCCGCTCCCATTTTTTTTGCGCGCTCAACATACTTAACCATGTGTTTTGTGCAATTGGAACCGGCTCCTACAATCACCTTGATTTTTCCGGCGGCTTCTTTAACCGCTATTTCTATAAGTTTGTCTTCTTCGCTTTCCTCAAGTGTGGGATTTTCACCTGTGGTTCCCATAGGAACAATTCCGTCAATTCCTTCCGCTATCTGAAACTGTACAAGCCGTCTGAAACCTTCATAGTCAATTTCTCCGGACTCTGTCATTGGCGTAACAAGCGCCGTAAACGCTCCTCTAAATTCGTTCATTATTACTCCTTAAACAAATCGATCATCATATCGTCAATTGTAAAAACACCTTGTCTTTTTTCCGCCGTAAGCCACTCGGCTGCACGAACAGCGCCAGAGGCAAACCCTTCACGGCTGCGGGCTGTGTGCGTGATCTCAATTGTATCGGCAGGCGAATCAAAAAACAAGCTGTGTGTTCCGGGAACGCTCCCCAGACGAAGGCTTGGAAAATGAAACTCGTCCGCTTCGGGTTTGCGGTTCATTGTTTCCCACACTATTTTTTTCTTGCGTTCAATTAATGAAAGCACGCCCTCCGCCAAAATCTTGGCTGTTCCGGACGGACTGTCCATCTTCTTGTTATGATGAGACTCAAAACCGGCAACATCGTATTCAGAAAAATTATTAACCATTTTAGCGGCGTGCCACGCAATCTGAAAAAACAAATTTACGCCGATGGAAAAATTCGACGCCCAAAAAAGCGAGCCGCCCGCTTCATTTACCGCTTTTTTCGCTGCGTCCATGTGTTCATGCCAGCCGGTAGTTCCAATTACCGCAGGAATTTTTTTCTCTGCGAGAGCCAGAATATTTGTAAACGCAGTATCAGGCTGAGTAAACTCGATCGCCGCGTCAACAGATGTAAAATCAGCGTCAGCTATAGATTTGCAAATTGTTAATCCTGAATGAGTATCCTGCTGCGCAAACGGATCTACAACAACAGTGATTACGTGTCCGTGAGACCGGACAATCTGCTCGACCATCTTTCCCATTTTTCCGTAACCAATAATGGCAATGTTCATATAAAACCTCTTTTTATTATGCGCTGTGCGTTAAGCCTGGCTTTTTGGTTTTTCGGCTGAGTCAAAGAAATCCATGTGGAGAGCTTTTACAACTTCCGCCGCTTCATTGTCGTTAACGATAAAGCTGATGTTTACTTTGCTTGCTCCCTGCGAAATCATCTGCACGGTTACGCCGATTAATTGACAAATTCTAAAAGCTCTTGCAAGTATTTCTGACGAGCGCTTTACATTGCCGATGATCGAAACAATCGCTTTTCCTGTCTTTACTTCCACGCTTGCGATTTTGTTAAGTTCTTTTTTCACATCGGCTAAATCGTAAGCAGTATCCAAAGTTAGAGATACGGATACCTCGCTTGTCGCAACCATATCAATGGAAATGTTGTGTCTTGAGAAAACAGAAAACACTTCCGCCAAAAAGCCATATTGTCCAAGCATCCTTGTAGAGACAATGTCAACAAGCGTTACTTTATGTTTGGATGTGATAGCTCTTACAGGCGGACTTTTTTTATCGGATGACGCCGCATGTTCGATTCGTGTGCCGGGCGCTTCGATATTATAGGAATTTTTTACAAGCACCGGAGTTCCTGTGTTCATGCAAGGCTGCATCGCTCTTGGATGAAGAACCTGCGCTCCAAAATACGCAAGCTCCGCAGCTTCATTGTATGTAACATGCTGAACAGGTTTTGCGTTTTTTACGATCCTGGGATCTGCTGTGAGGATGCCGTCAACATCTTTCCAGACCTGGACTTCATCGGCTTTACANGCGGCGGCAATCATCGTTGCGGTTAAGTCGGAGCCGCCCCGTCCCAAAGTTGTAATGCTTCCTTTTTCATCTTTGGCNATAAAGCCTGTTACAACAGGCAGAACNTTTCCTTTTATAAGCGGCAGCACTTTATTCGGGATTAAATCCCAGCTTTCTTTTAGGAGCTCNGCTGNGGTATAGTTCGCGTTTGAGAGGAATCCCAAATCGAAAGCGTCATAAGCCGCCGAGTTCATACCGATAGACTTTAAATATGCCGAGGCAATACGCACGCTTAAGCGTTCGCCGAAAGAGACAAGATAATCTTTTGTTCTTGGAGTTAACTCCCTGATCAAAGCGATGCCGGACAACAGCCGGGATAGTTCATCAAGCAGAGCGGCAATTTCTTTTTGTACTCCGGTAAGTTTTAATGTTTTAACGGTTTCCTGATGCAGTTTTTCGACGCCTTTAACATCGACTTTTCCTTCCTTTAACGCCATGTCCGCAGCTTCGAGGAGATGATCTGTCGTATCACCCATAGCGGATAAAACCAGAACAGGTTTTTTTAACAATTGTGTTTTTACAATATCCGCAACATGCCGTAAACGGGCAGCGTCTGCTACTGAACTTCCGCCGAACTTCATTACTATCATTTTCTTACCGCCTTAGCGACATTATACTGACTCGACTAATGTTCTGCAATATGTTAGTATTTTCGCATGATTGGCTTTCTGATAAGAAAAACCACGTATGATTTATGGGATAATCTATTCAGGATTGTCGTTCTTAACATGGGGTTTTTTGTAAGCGCCGCAATACCGATTTTTCTTCCTGGAATAATTAAACAGCAGACCGGTTCTGTGTTTTTGGAAATAGGTTCAAGCATCGCCGGGATTTTATTCTGCTCGGTTTATCTTGCGGCGGCTTCCCTTACGGTTAAAACAATTTCTGATTACGGCTCTTTTACATTTGCGGATTTCCTGAGTAACTTTAAACCTGCTCTGCCCGGCGGTCTTGTGATGGGATTATTTATTTTTCTTTTATTTATTATTTTTGTTTATGTAATTCCGTTTTATATTTTGATGGAACAACCTATCGTGGGATTGATGCTTGCCGCGGTTGTTTTTTGGACAGCCATTTTCGCAATCCTCTCCTTCCAGTTTTATTTTGCCGTAATAGGACGCCTTACCCCAAACCTGATAAAAGCCTTTAAAAAATGCATGTTGATTTCACTTGACAACACAGGGCTCTCGATATTTTTGGTAATTAATAATATCGCCGCAATGCTTCTTTCCATCTTTTTCGCGTTTATGTTTCCGGGACCTGTAGGAGCTCTTCTTTATATCGATCAGGCTCTGCGTCTTCGCCTTTTAAAATACGATTACCTGGAAGAAAATCCCGAAGCAAACCGCCGCAAAATTCCCTGGGATGCTCTCTTGATAGAAGAACGCGAAAAAACAGGCACACGCACCTTAAAGAATTTTATCTTCCCCTGGAAAGATTAAAAAGATTTTTTAACAAACTCCCGCGCAGTATAACAGCGTGTCCGGCGCATTTTTTACCGAGACCCGCTCCTTATCCCAACGCAGCCTGCGACGGCTCTTTCCTGACCCGGCAGCCTGTGTACGGGAGTGTTCAATACTTTTATTTTACCGTCAGGAGAGCGTATTGCAACGGCGCTTGAGCCGCCGCCGTCGAGGTTTAGCCCGTCCCATGAACCGATTGCCCCAAGAATAAGAGCGGTTTCCAATTCTGTCGAGCCTGCGCTGCCTGCTCTTCTGCCGTCAATAACAAGAAGGTAAACAAATCTTCCGTTAGCTGAAACTCCGGCGGCGCTTCTTGGATGCCTCGCCGCGGAGGGCGCGCCAGTCTCTCTGGTTCTCGGCGCAGGCTCCCCGTTTACAAGTATCTGATGAAAACCGCCGACAGCGTTTTCGATATTGTTAACTGCTCTGATTGTTGATTGCCGTATTATCGCCGCTCTTTTTTCATGCATGTAAAAAACAAGAGCGTCATAACGCGGACTGGCAGGCGAGATCAATTCGCCGCCGGAAATTACAATACCTGCATTGACGATCGGCTGTCCTTCCCGCGATGAAGAAATATCAAAGGGAACGGCGTTAATGCCTATAATTAAATTATTGTCACGAACAAAACTGGAAACTTTTGCGCTTAAAGTGTTTTTCCCGCCTGAACCGCCGCCGCCTCTAACAACGACACCCAGCCCCGGCATAGATAAATCAATCCTGAACGCCCAAAACTCCAGCCTGGGAGACTCAATCCGCGCGTGAATACTTACAATCCCATCCGCAAATAACTGCCATCGCGGCTCAAAATTTTCTATTTTGGAAAATGAATGCACCGCTTCTTGCCTTGAGTCAGCAGACGGCGCCGAAGCGCATGAAATATTAATTATTATTATGGTTAAAAAAAATGTATACTTAAATAAATATATGTACAGACCGGACAGGCTGCCTGGCGGAAAAACATTTTTGGGGTTCCCCGCTGTAGAGACCCGGCACGGGGCTCGTAGGCGGATTCTCCCAAAGTTTTTGCGGCAGGCAGCCTGTCCGGTCTGTACTGAGACTTTATTAATCATACATTTGGATTAATACTCGCCCTTGCCCTTGCGGTTTCTCTTTAATAATTTGCGGGCATTGGCTTTTTTCTTCCTGTTAAGGATAGTGGAGGGTTTTTCATAATACTCCCGCTTTTTGAACTCGCGGATGATGCCTTCCTTTTCCACCATACGCTTAAAACGTTTGATGGCTTTTTCAAGCATCTCGTTGTCGTCAACATTGATATGCGCCAATTAAATCACCTCCTTTCTGTCTGGAATAATGCAATACGCCTTTTTAAGGACGTATACTGCCAAGTCTACTGATAATCAGAGCTTTGTCAATAAGGGGACGCTCTACAAACACATCAGGATCGGCGAATTCACCGTTAATTCTCAGTTCCCAATGCAAATGGGGGCCTGTTACCATTCCGGTTGCGCCTGAAAGACCAATAACTTCGCCGGTTTCCACAATTGAGCCCTCCTCGGCGGTTACGCTGTCTAAATGATAATACATCGTGTAAATGCCGGGAGCGTGCTCAAGAACGACTGTAAAACCTGTAAGTATTCTGCTGCGGGAGAGCACAACCCTTCCTCTCGCGCAGGCGAAAACCTCGGTTCCTGTCGGTATGCCAAAATCGATTCCCATGTGGACAGACGATGTTCTTTTTCCGTCAGTATAAATATTTGTACGGCGAAAACCAAACGGGCTTGTTCTCCTTGTTGATGTAACCGGAAGCATAAAATTGCCGGAATGATAAATTTGATCTCCTGTTGTATTCCAGATAGCCCAAAGCCTTTCCGCTTCTCTTACTCTTTCCGGGTTCGGCTCGTTTACAAGATTTGAAACAGCCGCGCTGAAAGTAAGCGTTTCCGATCTGAATTCTCTCGGCGTTATTGTAAAAGGAATTTCGATAATTGAGCCGGAATGATTTACCATTTTGATAACAGCGTTCTGTACTGCAGTAGAAGCAGGGAGAGTAATTACCGCCGCCCTAAAGCCGGGATTTCTTCCGACAGCCGGAACATCAAAAAATTGAGCTTTGCCGACTTGTCTGTCGTTAACGATTAAAAGAGCTTCTTTTTCATTTGTGTTCGCGGCGATTGTGATCGGGTCTCCCGGGCGCGGTGATTCAGGAATGATTGTGAATCTTTCTTCCTGCATTATATATCTTTCTTCCTGCGCGGAAACCGCGGGAGGCTGCCCGTTACAGGCTGTGAATGTTATGGCAATAAAAAGAAATATAAGAAATCGTTTTAACATATACGCTCCTTTAACTGCTTTTTTTCAGATCCAAAATCATTATCTGCGGCGTTTCGTTTCCCTTAAAATAATCACGCGTAAGATTGTACGCGATATCAACTTTGTCGTTTACGCTGAACTCTCCGTTTGTTACACGATCTGCGCTTTGCCAGTAAAGAGCCGGCCATTTGTATTTTCCGGCGTCGAGGGTCATCTTTACATGTTTGGCATCCGGCTTCCCGATAAAATTAATATCTTTAACAGTGATATTTTTTGACATAAAGACAAGCTGNTCGCTGTTTTTTCCGTANGGTTCAAATCGATCTACCAGTTTTAATATGTCGGGCGAAAGGAAATCATGGGGAAGCTCTGCGTCAATCTGGATTGACTGTTCCGANGGCATCTCTTCAAACTCAATTGCGTCCGCCGCTTTTTTTANGCGCTCCAGAAAGGTGTCCCAGTTTGCCATAATCATACTAAAGCCGCCTGCCGCCTGATGCCCTCCCGAGTCGATAAACAAATCGGCGCATTGTTCAAACAATGTATGGACGTTATAGCCTCTCACGGAACGAATTGATCCTGTCGCTATTCCGTCATTGATGGAAATCGCCATTGAAGGAACATTGAATGCTCTGCATGCTCTCTGGGCCATTAATCCCGTAACACCCTTGTTGATTTTTTCGCTGTAAACAACCGTAAGTTTTTCATTGTATTCATTAAAACTTTTATAAATAGAAGGCTCTATCATCATCCATGTCTCTTCTTCGAGTTCTTTTCGTTTTTCGTTTAATCCCGCAAGCTGGGAAGCAAGCGTCTCTCTTTTTAATAAATCTTTTTCAAAAAATAACGCCGCCGCGGTTTGAGCGCTTCCCATTCTTCTTGCGGCGTTGATGCTGGGGCATAGTCTCCATGAAATATCTTTTGTGTCAAAATGCCGTCCCGCTAAATCTGTTTTTTGAAGCAGCTGCAAAAGACCCTGTCTTGGTTTTTTTTCCAAAGATTCAAGCCCTCTTCGCACGATGATTCTGTTCTCGTCCAGAAGCGGCATAATATCGGCAATGGTTCCAAGAGCCGCAAGCTGTATATCCGCGTTTTCTGTTTCCGTATCTTCCGAATTTTTTTCTTTTAGTTTTGCGTATGAAGTAAAAAGATTTGCAAAGACATCAAGCTCGCTTAATTCCCTGTCGGAATATTTGGCGATTTTGGAAAGTTCCTTTATACGAAGAAGACTTTGCCCTGACACTTGCGGAATTTCTTTTCCAATCTGCGAAGCGATATCCATCAATCCAAATTCAACGCCCTTGCCGAAAAGTTTTGTAAAGGTTTGTTTATGAAGCGGAGCGTCCCAGCAAAGAATGTGCTGCCCTTCCAAAAAGGAAGGAAGGCGCGTCTCGCTTACGGAGACCATTCCCGGCACAATTGTTTCTGTTAAAGAGTCATAAACCTGCAGGTTTCTCATTTTTGCGATTTCGATAATCCACGCGTCATTTACAGGTCTTGTGTTTAACAGGCAGATTTGCTGGCCGTAAAGCTCGCTTTTTTGAGCGAACCTTAAAGCGCAGACAAGCTTAAAAGCGACGCCGCAGCCTGATAAATCACGAAATGGATATGATGAATCTTTTAACTTTGGATTAATTATAACAAGAGCCTCTGGCAGCTCTTCCTGCGGCTCATGATGATCTGTAACGATTACGTCGATGGAAATTTCAGCGGCTCTTTTTATTTCCGAAAAACGCGAGATGCCGCAGTCAACTGTAATTATAAGTGTGCCGTCTTTTGATGCGAAGTCTTCAACCGCTTCCATGGAAAGCCCGTAAGATTCGTCGCCTGTCGGGATGCGCCAGGTTACGTCCATGCCGATACTTTCGAGGTAACCCGCAAGGAGAGCAGTGCCTGTAATGCCGTCAACATCGCTGTCGCCGAATACAAGCACTCTTTCGTTTTCTTCCTTTGCGGCTAAAATACGCTCCACCGCGTCTTCCATGCCGTCCAGAGCAAACGGGTTTCTAAGGGATGTTATATCGTCTTCAAGAAAATAGCGTATCGATTCACCTGTACAAAAACCTCTGCGTACAAGTATCGAGGCAGTTATAAGATCGCAGCCGTATTTTGCGGAAATTTCTTTTACTTGTTCCGGGGATATCTCTTTTTTGTCCCATTTCATTTAGTATTATGTTACATGAAAAATTGGTTTTTTACTAGCTGTTTACCACTCCCAGCTCGCAAGTCTTTTTCCGATTACGCCTGTCAGTACGGAAGTAACCAGCGCTTTGGCTTCTTCTGATGATTTACTGTCCATTGAATAGCGGTGTAATTGCGGCGCTTCAATTTTTTCGACGGCGGACAGCCATTTGCGGCAGCCTGGATTTAATTTTATGGAATTGGAAGATTGAGGAGAGCAGTCTGAGCAGACAGCTGTGCCGTCATTTGCGCTGTAATATATAACTTTTTCATTTAATTTATTTTCGCAGTCTGCGCAGATTTCTATGTTTGGCTGTATTCCCAAAAAGTGAGCCCATCGCCATAAAAAGTGGATTAGAAGGCAGGAGCATAATTCTTCGTTTGCGTTTTCCAGCGCATCAAGAGTTTGCGCCGCCAGGCGTAAAGCGGTTCCCCATTCGCCGCCTCCGCCGTGAGAAGAATTTATGGTGTCCGCTACAGCCGCCGCTGTCATTGTCCTGTCATAAAGTTCCCGAAGCCCGGGGCGCCATGAACGAACGTCAAAATCGCTCAGTTTCGCGTGATTAAAGTTGTGCGTTAAATCTTTCGCTTTGTCCCGGTAGATCCAAATCTGTCCGGAATTATATGGAGCGCAATGAGCGCGTAACTTGCTTTTCGCTCCGCCGAACACAGTCGCTTTTATTATTCCTTCCTCGGCGGTGAGAAGAGTAACCTCATTATTGGATTCCCCCGAAGAGCGGCACCTGAGAACCAAACCTGTATAAACAGCAGTCCTTGACATTTGATCCTTTGTGCCTCTGCGTAAATCTTTTTTTATAAATCCAGCGCGAAGACTTTGCTTTTTCTGCTCTGGTCGTAGAGCTGCCGTTTTTGTTCAGGCAGGCTGTCAACGGACGCTTCCTTAAAACCGAGGGATTCAAACCAGTCCTGCGATTTTGTGGTTAATACAAAAACCCTCTTAAACTTTTTCTTTTTCGCTTTTTCGATTAGATAGCCTACAATCTTCCTGCCAAGCCCGAGGTCTGTATAATTTGGATCTGTCGCGATAGCGGCAATCTCGCTTTGGGATTCGCCCCAATCATGCAGAGCGCCGCATGCCCGTACAGAGCCGTCAATTTTGAGGACTGAGTAATCGTCTTTTTTCTGCTGGATTTGTTCCGGATCTCGCCTTATTAAAAGACCGTTTTGCATCAGCGGTTCCATCAGTCTTAAAACGTCCGGCAGATCCCTTGAATGGAAGGAGCGAATCGAGTCGTATTCATCAGTATAAATCATCGTTCCAACGCCGAGATTTGAGTACAGCTCTTTTAATACAGAGCCTTCCTTTCTGCCGTCTATTATATGAATGCGATGAATCCCTGCCTGACTGGCTTTTAAGCCAAGCCTTAATTCATGCTTAAAAAGGGTGTCAGGGGAATCAATCAATTTTTCCGCTTCCTGCGGGGTCAGTCTTGTGATACTTAAACCGTCACGCGCTGTTACAATGAACAGTTTTATCGCTCCAAGAGCCTTTGATACTTCCAGGGCGATTTCATCGCTTGGTACATTGTACGGCTTTCCGGCGGGGCTCCAGCCGATACAGGGGAGAATCGGCACCATGCCCAAATTCAGCACTCTGGTAAGCGAATCTGCGTAAATCTTGTCGACTGTGCCTGTGTGCTCGGTATCGATACCGTTTATTACTCCAAGTCCCCTTGCCCTTACAAAGTTGCCGATCAGGGCATCGACCCTGCTGCCTGAGAGGAATGTCATGAATCTGCTTGCTACATTAAAAGCCGCCATTTCCACATAAGGGATTGAATGCGATGTGGTGACACGCGCCGGAGTAATATTATCGGGAGTATATGAAATATCGATATCATGCTGTTTTAAGACTGAGTCGATATGCTCTTTCGCTCCCGGGACAATAATCACCTTAAAACCGGTTTTCGCCAAAAGAGCCAGATCTTTAACCAGGCCCGGAAAACCGGGGTCTTCTGTGACGGGAAAATCAACTTTGAAAACCATGGTGGAACCTTCGAACCGGCTTTGATAATGAAAAACCTCCCGAATTAAATCCACCTGTGAATTTGCAGTATTATCCATGAGATAATTTTAGTTTAAAAAAGGATATCTTTCCAGAGTAAATTACCTCTAAAGCATTTTTGTTAAATACCGATTATTAAAATGAAATGTGAAAACTCCTTAGGAGCTTTGTTAAAGTTTTCTATGTGAAATTTTCACGTTGTCCTCACCCTTCCGGGAACGATGGGTCGAGGGGGTTAATGGCACTGTCCAGCACCTATTTTTTTGTATGAGATGTTTTGTTCGTGCAAAAGAATAGGTGCGGGACGCACAGAAACAAGAAAAAATACTTTGTATTTTTTCTTCATGAGTTTTACCGTTGGTAAAGCTCGCAAGTGAAAATTACAAAGTAATTTTCATTACGGCATGGAAGCCGCGGCGTAATAGGTCGAAACGTTTGGTTTAGACACCACGCCGAAAATAGCCAAAGGAGTGAGTATATGATTATCAATCACAACTTAAGTGCAATGTTTGCAGACAGGTCCTTGAAGGTTACCCAGGTTTACCTGGATAAGAACATGGAAAAATTGTCGAGCGGGCTACGCATCAATCGCGCTGGTGATGATGCATCGGGATTGGCTGTATCTGAAAAGATGCGCTCTCAGATTCGTGGTTTGAATCAAGCGTCTACAAACGCACAGAATGGTATTTCATTCATTCAAACAACTGAAGGATATCTGCAGGAATCTCAGGACATTCTCCAGCGTCTCCGTGAATTAGCTGTACAGGCGTCGAACGGTATTTATTCCGATGAAGACAGATTGTACATCCAGGTTGAAGTTTCAGCTCTTGTTGACGAAGTCGACAGAATTGCTTCACACGCTCAATTTAACGGAATGAATCTTTTGACCGGACGTTTCGGCCGGCCAATCGGTGAAAATGTGGTTACAGCTTCTATGTGGCTCCATATCGGTGCTAACATGGATCAGCGTGAACAAGTGTTTATCGGCACAATGACAACGAAGGGTCTTGGTATCCGCAATGTCGGTGACGATACTTTTATTTCACTGTCCGCACCGGACAGTGCCAACCGTGC
>JGI24695J34938_10000930_pt1 | contig 26794 bp, 22 predicted proteins | sample TergutCo191P3_FD_34938 | JGI IMG/M metagenome (IMG submission 34938)
ATTAAAAAAAGCACAGCTTTATGAATTTGTTGATAATTTGCCGGAAGGGCTTGATACCATAATCGGTGATCGCGGGGTTCGTTTATCAGGTGGTCAGAGGCAGAGGATTGGAATAGCCAGAGCACTTTACCATGACCCGGAGATATTAGTACTTGATGAAGCAACGTCAGCACTTGATAATGATACAGAAAATGCTGTTATGGAAGCAATAGATAGCTTGAAAGGAATTAAAACCATGCTAATTATTGCTCATCGAATCACTACTATTAAGAATGCAGATATTATATATGAAGTTGCAGGCGGAAAAATCATCAAGCGTGAAAAGAAGGATGTCATAGACATTTCCTAACCGATGCAGTATAATGCTTACATGAAGAATATATTGATTATTGCGGAGTATTTTGCGCCTAATAATATTATCGCGGCAATAAGAGTTACTAAATTGGCGAAATATCTTAAAACGGTACAGAATTATCATGTCACCGTTTTGACAAGAACGCTATATCCGCATGAATTAAAAGACCCAATTTTAAGCAGAGATATTGAATATATCGACCGATACATCGCAATAGGCAAAAAAAACAAAAGCGAGCGGGCGGATAAATCGCATACAGCTTCTTTAGCAACATTTTCCGGCAGGGAAAAAGAAGTAAAAAGTAATCTTAGAAAGCATCTAATCAAAGCAAGGGATTGGGTGAGAACAGAAAAATTCATTTATGAAGCATTAAATGCGATTAGAAAATCGGACAAGCGGTTCGATGTCATCATATCCTCTTTCGGTCCCAATTCTTCTGCTATATTAGGACTTAAAATAAGTAAAAGATTTCCCGATGCAATATGGATAATGGACATGCGTGACCCGTTTACTAAGCCTTTTTCGACTGATAAGGAACGTAGATACTACCACCGATTGGCGAGTAGAATTGGGCAAAAAGCAGATTTTTTTACGGGCGTATCAGAACCTTGCACGAATGTGTATAAGCAGTGGGACAGAAATACAGATATCCATATTATCGAAAATGGATTTGATCGTGATGATATCGCCGGGATAATAAATGAAAATAAATCAGATATATTCAGAATCCTATACACAGGCTCGATTAAGCGAAATAGAAGTGACCTTACGCCATTATTTAGAGCGGTATATGAGCTGATTACAGAAGATAAAATAAAAAAAGAAACGATTAGTATTGAATATGCAGGTCTTACTTACGGTCTTATGCTTGAAGCGGCAAAAGAGTGTAATATGCAGGATTTTTGTAAAGATTATGGTTTTGTTTCCCGGGATGAATCACTAAGACTGCAATCGGAAGCTTCATTACTTCTTGTTGCATCATGGAATAGCAGCGAAGAAACCGGAATTTTGACCGGTAAAGTGTTCGAGTATTTAATGCAAAATAAACCGCTTATTGCACTTGTCGCCGGAGAGGTAGGAAATAGTATATTTAGGGAAATTATCACAAATGCTAATAGCGGATTTTTATATGAAGAGGTAAATAAAGAAACAGATTTTATTAACCTTAAAGAGTATATTTTGATGCAATATACTTTATTCATAAATGATAAAAAATTGAAATATGAACCTAACTTAGGGTATATAGAACAGTATAATTGGAAAAATCTTGTAATAAAATTTGCGAAATTAATCGAATCAAATGAAAGGATGAATAAAAATTGAAATATGCACTCATCGGTTGTGGTAGGATATCACCGAATCATATTGTCGCCGCTCAGAATAATCATTTAGAAATCGTAGCACTGTGTGACATCATCCCTGCACATATGCATGATAAGGTTTTGAAATTTGAGATAAATGCGACCACACCTTTATTTACCGACTACAAACAAATGTTAAAAGAAGTTAAGCCGGAGTTGGTTACAATTGCAACTGAAAGCGGTAATCATGCCAATATTGCTGTAGATTGCATTGAGGCAGGTTGTCATTTGATTATTGAAAAACCGATTGCCTTATCATTAGCTGACGCCAATAGGATCATCAATAAAGCAAAAGAAATGAATGTTAAAGTCTGTGCTTGTCATCAAAACCGTTTTAATAAATCAATTCAAAAAATTAGGGAAGCGGTTGAAAAAAATCGCTTCGGGCGGCTTTTATATGGAACGGCTCATGTGCGCTGGGCAAGGGATTATGAGTATTATGCACGAGCGAAATGGCGCGGTACTTGGGAACAGGATGGCGGTGCTTTGATGAATCAATGCATTCACAATATTGATTTGCTGCGCTGGATGATGGGAGATGAGATAATCGAAGTAGCAGGAATGACGGATCGCTTAAAGCATGATTATATAGAAGCGGAGGATTTGGGAATCGCTATTATAAGGTTTAAAAATGGTGGTTATGGTATAATTGAGGGGACAACAAATATATATCCGCGCAATCTGGAAGAAACCCTATATTTGTTTGGCGATAAAGGGACTGTGAAAGCCGGTGGTGAGTCAGTTAATATAATTGAAGAGTGGATTTTTTCTGATAGCTTGGATGATCCTGAGGAGATTAAGAGGAAATACCACGAAAAACCTCCCAGCGTATACGGCTATGGTCATACCCCGCTCTATGCAAATGTGGTTGATGCGATCAAAAATGACCGCACTCCTTATGTTGATGCCGAAGCAGGAAAAAAAGCGTTGGAGTTGGTACTGGCAATATATAAAAGCCAGAAAGAAGGAAGGACAATAAAGCTACCCTTAAATGATTTTTCGACATTGGATATGAGAGGTGAATTCTGATGGATTATTTCGTACATGACTCATCATATATTGATGACAATGTGAAAATTGGCAAAGGAACTAAGATTTGGCATTATTCGCATATCCAAAGCGGTGCTGTTATCGGTGAAAACTGTACAATGGGGCAAAATGTGAATGTTTCGAATAATGTCATAATTGGAAATAATGTTCGGATACAGAATAATGTTTCGATATATGAATGTGTTGAATTGGAAGATGAAGTTTTTTGTGGACCTTCTTGTGTATTCACGAATGACTATAACCCACGGAGCGGATTTCGCAAAGGTGTTGGCGGATATTGTAAGACATTAATTAAGAAGGGTGCAACAATCGGTGCGAATGCCACAATTGTTTGCGGTAATAATATTGGTCGATATGCTTTTATTGGCGCAGGTGCGGTGGTCACTAAAGATGTACCGAATTATGCTCTGATGATGGGTGTCCCGGCGAAGCAAAAAGGTTGGGTATGTGAATGTGGTGAGATATTGAAAGATCACCATAAATGTGAAAATTGTGAAAGAAAATATCATTTTTCGGACATAAATATATTGGAGGAAATCCCTTGTGAATGAAGTAATAACCAGATGTACCCGTTGTATAATGGATAATTCTTCAGACAATACCATTGTTTTTGATGAAAATGGGTATTGTAATTACTGCAAAAGCGCTCTTGCATCAGAATCAGTCCGTTATTTCCCGAATGAAGAGGGGGCGCGAAAGCTAGATGAATTAATAAAGCAAATAAAAAATGAAAATAAAGATAAAGAATATGATTGTTTAATGGGTGTATCCGGCGGACTAGATTCATCATATTTGCTATACCTTGGATATAAATGGGGTTTACGAGTCATCTGTGTGCATATTGACGATGGCTTTGACAGTAATATTTCGAAGTGTAACTTAGAAAAATTAAAGCAAGCGACAGGGTTCAATTTCATCAATATATGTCCGGATCAAATGCAGTATAACGCATTAACCAAAGCGTATATGAAAGCCGGAGTTCCCAAGCTGGCTATTCCGCAGGATAATATATTATCTGCAACTTTGTATAAATATGCTAAAGATAAAAATATAAAATATTTCTTATCAGGCGAAAATTATGCACTTGAAAGTATACTTGAACAAAGCAATTCTCACAGTACCATGGATCTCGTAAATTTGTATGATATTCATAGGAAATTTGGAAAAGAATCCATTGACAACTTGGAATTCATTTCTCACTCGCAAAGGCGTATAATAAAGAAGAAAATTGGTATAAAAACACTAACTCTGCTTAACTTGATTAACTATAACCGTAAACAAGCTTTGGACGAGCTGGCAGAATTTTGTGATTTTGAGTACTATGGCAATAAACATTTAGAGAATAATCTGACTGCTTTCATTCAACTGTATTGGCTCCCCAAAAAATTCGGTGTTGATAAGAGGAAATCACATTTATCAAGTATGATCATTTCCGGTCAAATCACTCGTGAAGAAGCTCTCAAGAGTTTAGAAGACCCGCTCTATGATGAAGAGGGTATGAAGCGGATTATTAAGCAAGTTAAAGAGATGATTGGAATAACAGATGCCGAGTTCAACGATTTCATGTTAAACAGACCTCGCCGGCATAATGAATTTAAAACAGATAAAAGAATTTATTTCCAACAGTTTATTCTTGGAGTCAGGATAAATCTAGGGAAAATGAAGCGAAAATTTATGCATAATTGAGTGTATATAAGGAAGGCAATCAAGTAGTGAAGATAATAAGCGAGTTCCTGGAATTTGAAAAAGAATATGACTTATTTTCGCTCAAATATAAAGGGGTGAATTATTGGTATCTAATAAGAAACGCATTGATAAAAGATGTTTTATTTGGAGTTGATAGAGATAACAGTTTTCATCCGGATTTTTTAGTGAGTACTAAAAATGAAAGGAGAAAGTATCTTAAACATATACTTGGGCAAGTTAAGCATTTTTTTGATTCCAATAAATATGATATCTTTGTTTCTTCTGCAAATATTGAGAGAATGATTCATGATAGACTTGCTAATCCTCATACGTATTTTCTTGAAGAGTATAACTTTTCTCTTAAACATAATACTCTATTTACAGATAGATGGCCTCGCAATGTTCCGAAAGGAAGTAACAGCGCATTAATGAGAGCATTACTTTTTATATACACAAAGTATCAAAAGCTGTTATGGAAATTTAAGAAAAATGAAAAAGATAGTCTTTGTCATTGTCTCAAAATGTTTAGAAAAACTTTTAAATGTAATATTAAGATTGATAAATACATTGAAACAACTGAAGCTCTAGTTTGTAGTTTCAAATTGATGAAATGGTATTATAGTTGGATTATCAATAATAAATATCGAGCAATATTTTTATCAGATTCTCATTGTATAGAACATTACTCTTTAATCGCAGCAGCTAGCGAATGCAAAATACCAACGATTGAATATCAGCATGGAGTTATCGGTTTGGGTGTTGTAAAGTATAATTTCCTCTCTAATAGTAAAAAAGGAATTTATTTTCCTGATTATCTATTTACTTATGGAGAATTTTGGAATTCAGCTTGTTCTTTGCCAAAACATGCACAAGCAATATCTGTTGGCTCGCCACTATTTGATGAATCAAAAGAGAAATATAACGGCAATTTATTGGGTGATAAAAATGTGGTTTACATCTCAACGGGTTTTATTGGAGAAGAGCTAAGCAAGCATGCAATAAATTTTGCAAAGCTAACTGAAGGGTTGGGATATAGGGTTATATATAAATTACATCCAAGCGAATGCTTGACTTGGCGAGAACGTTATCCTTGGTTAGTTAATGCAATTAATGAAAATGGAAACATTGAGTGCGTTCATCAATCGACTAATATTTATGAAATATTATCTAAGGCAAAACATGTAGTCAGTGTTGCCAGTACAGTAATATTCGAAGCGCTCAGTTTTGGGTGTAATGTATATATTTGGAATAAGGCGGAATATGAAAAACATTTTCGAAATTACTATAATGAGATTACAAAGCGAGGTTATGTTGATTTATTTGAATCTGAGCTTGAATTATTGTGCCATATTCAAAGTAAAGGGACTAATGATAGTTTAGATATCGACGATATCTTTTACAAACATCATAGTGTTGATAATATCCGTCTTGAGTTGACTCGAATAATGAACAAATAATTAGTATTTTGTGAAAATCCTACAATGAAGCCAAACGAAAGGAAGGGTGTAAATATTGAATGACACAATATCGTATCGATTAAATGTCATTAGGCTACTTGCTGCTCATATGGTTTTGTGGGGTCATGCTTTTGCAATGTTTCGACTAACGATTTTTCAAAGCAATGAACATTTTGCATCTTTACAACGAGTAGGAGTAGTTCTTCTTGTTTTTATTTCGGGTTATCTAACAATGCATTCATTTGTTAGTAAGAATATGAACTTTAAGCAATTTGCTAAGAATAGATTTTTCCGGATTTATCCTTCATATATAATAAGTTTAATATTTATATTTTCAGTGGACCGGGTATGGCAATTTCTGAATTCTGAAAGTTATGCTTACAGTACAGCTTTTAATTTGAAACACTTTATTGGTAATGTTTTTCTTATCCAAGATTTCCCGTATCTTACCGAGATAAGCTCGTTTGGTTCAGGGCGGCCACTATGGACATTGTCGGTAGAGTGGTGGACATATTTTTTTGCTGCTTTCATTTTTTATCGCATTATCCCAAAGGCTATTGAAAGAAATCTTAAGTGGAGTGATATTGCAATTGTTACACTCTTAGGAATTATACCCGTTCACAATTTAACTTACGGCAGAGGGCGGGTGGTTTTGGCATGGATTATGGGATGTTTAGTATATTTACTTTATAATCGATGCATTTTTAGGGTGTTTAATAGTCGCATTAAAAATACGCTTTATCATTTATGCTTGAAATCGGCAGCGGTTTTATTTTTGTTAGTAGTGTTATGGAAATATAAAAATGCTTATCATGAACTAACTTATTTAGCGATTTTTGTTGTAGGAATTTTATATCTTAATAAGGACGAAAAATCAAAATGTTTCGGAGGGAAAAAACTTAATAGATTAGCGGCATACACTTATCCTTTATATTTATGCCATTATTCAATATTCACTTTTGTTAGAGCGGTTTTTGATTATAATGATGTGACTAAATTTATAGTAAGTATTTTATTGTCTAACATTGTTGCAATTGTGATTTATTATATGGTTGAATGGGTACGGTTGGTTTACAAGAAGAAGTTTATAAGTATATAAGTAATATCATTTACAGTTTCAATGTTGAGGTACCATGCAAAAAGATCGAATTAAATCAGAAATAGAGATTTCTTCCCGGACAGATATAACTACAAATAAGAACAAAGCAATAGTAAAGCTTCTTATTAAAATCGTGGTATCGGTATTTGTTATTGTTTACTTATTTTTAAAGTACGATATATTAGAAACATTTGGTTTGTTATTGAAGATTAAATGGACTCAGCTTGCGGTTATTATTATAATAACTATTTTGTCTTATTTTGTTGCTGCTTTTAAGTGGAAGATGATTTATCCGTATATTTCAATATTTCGTTTAGTTAAGGTTAATTTAATTGGACAATTTTATTCATTGGTGTTACCCGGTCAGCTGTTTGGAGAAGCAGCAAAAATTGTTTATCTTAGAAATGAAGCTTCAAATCTCGACTGTGCAGGAGGGACTCCCAGACTTGCGGCATCAGTGGTTATGGATAAGATTACCGGATTAATTGGGCTTTTGATAATAGGAGGTATAGGATTATTATTTTCCGGTTCTTTAATTAGAAAAACCTATTTTTCTACAATTGTATTAATTGTTTTTACAGTATTGTTAATTTCGCTTATATTATTACGCTTTCCGCTGTTTATTAATTTGCTGTCTCGCATTTATAAAGGAATGGAGCAAAAAAGCATAATGATTCCTGTAGTAGGTAAGCTTAGATGCTTTACTGACGCTTGGGCTGGATATTCTACACAACCAAGAATATTAATTTATTCTGTAATGTCAGGTATTGTTTACCAAAGTATATTGGTAGGCGTGCATATTGCATGTGGATTATGCTTTAATATATCGTTACCATTTATAGACTGGAGTTGGATTCTATGCATGTTATCTATATTGGTGTTGCTGCCCTTAAGCATTGGCGGTATTGGAATCCGTGAAGGAGGATATATTGCAGCTATGAGTTTTCTTAATATATCAGCAGAGACGGCATTGGCTTTTTCCTTACTAATGTTCTCGGTGCAAATATTATTTGCAGTTGGCGGTTTGCTCATATTAGTAATGAGTTCTTTAAAGAAATCAGTCAAAGATTATTAATTATGCAGTTTAAGGTTTTTTCGAAAATGCCATAATTGAACCAAAGTAAGGGAACATCCTCGGTGGAATAATCCCGCATATAATATTCAATAAATTATATATTTTCGGGAATCTCAAAAAATGTGATGCAAAAGGGACGCTGTTATATACATCAATTACCATAACCTCAAATCCAAATTTCTCAAGATATTTACTCATATAGATGTCGTCATAATAACGCAAATGCCCTTCGTGGTATTTGCCAAAAATCATTTCCGATAGCCACCCCGAAGTTGGTACTTGTATAACAAGCACTCCTCCTTTTTTTAGAGAGTTATATATACTGTTAATTAATTGGTCCGGATCAAAAACATGCTCAAGCACATCAAACATGACAACTTTATCAAAGGTATCTTCAAATCCAATATTAATTCCGTCAAAGTATTTAAATTGGAGATTTTCTGATTGCATTAATTCCGCCGCCCTTTCATTGTTCCGAATGATAAGGGTATCCGATATATCTAAGCCGACGCCGCGTTTATAGCAATTTGCTAATTCAAATAAAAATCCGCCTTCACTGCATCCGACATCTAAAATAATATCATTGGGGTTAATAGAGATACGTTTCATCATTCGTTTGATTTTAAGTTTGATTTTGAGCATATGATGACTTCCGCGCATACTTGTCTTGCTCACACTTTCAAGTCTTTCATAATAATTAATTAGCATAGAGCGTACAGAGTCATCAAAGAAATATTCAAAATAGTTGCGCATTTAGTGAACCTCCAAAAGATTATATTTATAATAAGCATGAGTATATGAATGTTATTGTTTGTTGCTTTTAGCAGTAAGCAAAATGTTCTCGACGGTGTCTATTGTTTTATTGATGGATAGAGCATCTTTATATGGTGATGTCTTAGTATGAGCTTCCATTGTCTGTTGCAATAGTGTGCGAAGATAATCTATATCATCAAGCGGAAATAATTTGGCGCCGAATTGTGTAAAATATTGATGAGTAGCAATATTACTGATGATTATTTGACAATCAGAAGCAATGGCTTCTGCAACTGAAATACCGAAACTTTCAAAATCACTTGCAGAAACAAATATTTTACTTTTTGCTAGAAGATTTATATGATCTGCACTTTGATTTTTCAACCAACCATGAAATATTACCCGGTCTGATATACCGAGCTTTTTTGCGATATTCTCTAGCTCATGGCGATAAGGTCCGTCGCCGGCAATATGAAGCGTCCAATCGGAAGGTGCAATTTGTGAGAAAGCATAGAATAATTTTTGTACACCTTTATGCGGTTGGAGTCGGGACATAGCAAGTATTATGTTTTCTTTTGGACCACATTTAAAAATATCTATTTCAATGCCGTTCGGTATCACTTCGCAATTATTAACAGGACATGATTTAATTATTAAATCTCTTAGGTATGTTGATGGTGTGATAATGCTTTTTGCGTTTTTGCATATTTTCTGCCATGGATTGCGTAATATCTTATGCAAAAGCTTAAATCGTTTCTGATTGTAGCCCGGTACATCACTGCCGTGTGAAGTTATAACATATGAGAGATTATAATGCTTTTTTAGCCACAAAGCAATGACGCCTGTTGGTATAATGAAATGAGTATGGCATACATCATATTTTTTTTGCTTTAAATGTTTTCGCAAGAAATAAAACGATGAAAATATATAAGTCATTTGTTCCCAAGGGTAACATACAGAGGATTTAGATCTCCAGCATGGCAGACGAAAAATTTTAATGCCATCTTTTTCTTCTTGATTAGGTATTTTTTGATAACCCATTGTTATGATTGTAAGTCTATGACCTTTTGCAGCTAATGCTTCACAGGTAGTTTTTGTTACCGGAGAAGCCCCGCCTCCTATTGGCGGATACTCATAGTTTAACACTAAAATTTCCAAAATATTCTCCTTCTGACGTTTGTTTTTGCTGTCTGCAACTTGATTTAGCAATGCTATTTATTAGTAAAAAAATCCTGATACTCCAGTAATTGATCCCCGCGATAAATATACACTGCAGTCATTCCGTTAAATTGTATTTTCAAGTATGGTTCAACCTCTGTTATGAATGATGGCAAAGGGCTGCGATAAAGCATGAATCTGCTTAATGAAAACCAGGTATTCTCATTAAATGTTTCGGCAGTTAATTGAGATATATCGATATAGTTAGATTTATTGTCTCCAAGATAATGCTTCCCATAATTTGAATAAAGATCAAATGCTTTATCCGGCATACCGACTTTCTTATAATAATTATTTATTGCATGGCTCGCAAACATATAATCTTCACCCCATAACATCGCTTCACCTATGTGCCAAGTGTTTTGTTGCGGAAACTCCTTTAATTCAGGTCGCTGTATATTCCACAAAGGATTAAAAACCTTAATATTTGGTGCATATAAAGCGAGTTCATATAAGATTAGACACGAAATAGCTACTGCACAAGCGATATATTTGTGGGGTATATTGTCATTTTCTATATCCAAGATATTTGATAATAGAATGATTGTACTTATTAGCATTAAATTGATGATTATCCCGTAATACCTCTCGCCTGACGGTTGTCCGCCTATCGCGAATATGGCAGGAATCATGCAACTTCCAATTAAAAGCAGTGATGAATATATTCCCAAAATAGGAATTTTACGCTTAAAAAGCAGTAAAGCTAATAAAAACATAAGAATTAATATAATCGTAGGCAGTGAAGCAATAACAACACCATAATGATGAATTATGGTTAAAATAATATGCTCTAGCTTAGAGTTGGCATAAAAGAAACTTATTACCCCTGACGCATTATCTTCCGGAAGAAAATATTCCGAATATTCAGGGAGAATAAAATGATCATTAACCCTGATATCCGGTACAAAATATGTGCCGATAATTGATATAATGATGACTATTAATAATATAGTAGCCAGCATTTTGGGAAAAAGTGATTGCCATAGGAAAGTCACTATTTTATTATCTTTTATATTTTTTATCAAACGGTAAAGAATATATATTACTATCGCTGAAGCAAACACAGCTAACCATGTACTAAATAATGCTATATAAGGATTTTCAACATGAAATGCTTCGGCATTAATCTTTCCGGTAGTCAGTGCTTGGTATAAAAAGACAAATGGAAACACCGCTAAGCCGAGTGTCAATTCGGTTTCATTTACCCCTAGGACACTTCTATTTGCTTGTGAAAGAATGTGCATAAGTTGGAAAGTGCTGAATAACAAGTAAAACAAAAGGATACTGCTCCATGTTATTAACGCGTGAATGAGACGTTTTATAAGGCTAGTATGATCATTATTCTTGATTGAACCAAATGTAATTATTGAAAGCGTAATCAGAAAAAACGGTGCGGAAGCTGTCTTTTCTAAAACTCCTAAAAGAGCAAAAAGATAACCGCCAAATGCAACTTTCCGGTTTCCGTGGATTGCATAAATCCCGGCTAACAGTATTGCAATTACACAAGGGTAAACTGATGTTCCGTCATAATTAGCCACCTTACTCATCAATGTGTTAACCGGCAAGGTAAAGAGAGTCATGCCTAAAAGACCTAAAAGTAAGGAACTAAGATATTTCTTATCTTTCAAGTGGTTAGGAATATACCATTTCCATATTATGTATAGAATGATGAGAAGAAATACTGTACAGAGCGCCCAATGTGCGGATTTATAGAATTGCGTCATTAATCGGTTTTGAAATCCTAACGTATTATCTACTGTGAAACCTAGCATGCGTAGTATATTAAATAAGTTCCCCAAGAACAATTGTGTGGTACGGTATTGAAGTAGATTTTTTGATATTCCTTGAAAACCCCATTCTGAAACAAAAAGTAAATCTGTTGCATTTTCCATATTGGAAAATGCATTAATATATTGAGGTTCATCTGCTGTTACTGCTTGTGTTGCTCCGTGTATATTAACAAATAAAGCAGGTAAGATAAGACTAAGTGATATAAGAGTAAAAGATTTTTGCTTTAACCATTTAGTCAAAAGAAAAAATACTGTTACTCCCGATATGAAAAACATTATTGCTTCAATCTTGTTAAAATATGTACTATGACCACCTGCAAGAAAATACGAAAAAACCGGTAGCATAAATATAAAAGAAGCAGATATAGCTAAATTTTTATTAATCACCATTTTGCTTTTACCATAATATGATTTCTATTACGTGATAACAATAACATATATGTTGCTGATTTACAACCTAATTATTCTTGAGTTTCCGTAGATTCACTCACATAGCCTGATTTTATTAAGAGTGTTATCCTCGACTTTTAAAAATAGTAAAAAAATAAAGAAATCTTCTTCATTAGTGTAGAATTAAGTCGCCACAACAAAAATCTCACTAAACAAAAAATCAGAGGATTCCTTATGACTAATTCTACAGCGGGTACCTACAATCTGCGGAAACTCAAGAATTATTTAATTATTTGAATTTTACAAGTCTTGAAAAGATGCTGTATTTATGGTATTGTTATCACGGAAGTCAATTTTTTAGCTATTAATGTTTTTAGGATAATTGGAATAATAACTCAGGAGATTGTATGTTATCTATATTGTGCTTATTTGGCTTACCATTATTATACCCAATATTTCGAGCATTTGTTGTAGAACGTCATAGAAAATTTAATTTGAGATCATTTATCGTAGGATATATAGGTGCGGCAGTTGCTTTTAATATATTGCTTTCACTTGGTCTTTATTTTATTAGAGATTTTACGTCTTTTTTTGATATTATTCATTATATAAACAATGCCAATTCTTTCGTAGCTAAATATAGTATTGTGATAGTTTTTATTACAATATCTTTTATAGCTATTGAGAGTTACTTTAAAAGAGATAGTGAGTTAATAGATAATAGAATATTTGTATATTTATGTAAACCAATATTACTCGGCCGAAATTACTTTAGTAACAAGGGTGAAATGGTATATAAGATATTTTATTGTACAGTAATTATTATTGTTCCGGCTGTAATGGCATTAGATGTCCTTCCAATGATTTTGCTTGGAGAAAAATACGTACACACTATACATGATGGTCTGGATAGTTATGCCGGAACTGTACAAATGATATACGATAATCGTTTATATTTTAATATGAATCAATCCATGCCGGTGATGTATGGTGAAGAGGGTAAATACCTGATGCTTACATATACACTTTATGATTTTTATAATTGTGTATTTGGATATATATTTGGTCAGGTTCTTACGCGCATCACAGGCGTTCTGGTTGGATTTTTTTCAATGCTATTTCTTTTGAAACGAATATACCCGCAAAGGACAAGATTACAGGATAATGCTTTTTATCTTATCTCAATAGCATTTGCTATATCTACTTGTGCGCCGAATAGGTTTATTGCATATACATCGCTTCCGCTTATCATTTACCTTTTTATTGTTTTGAATGAAAAGAAGAAATTTGCTAAGTTAACTCTTTTTGCTCTTTTATATCCGCTATTGGCAGCGTTCAGTTCGACGTTGATTTTTGTTTTAGGGTTTTGGTTTATTGCTTCAATATTTGAGCTTATGCGGAAAAAATACATTAACATTAATTTGATATGTGGGTTTATGTTAATGTGCATCTCCTCTTTTTTTGTTAACATATATTATTTTATGGTAATGTTTACATCAAATGAATCAAATAGATCGTTAATGCTTAATCCTAAAGTTGAGTTTGATATGTCGTCATTTTTAACAATATTTACCAAAAACCTAATAAATGGTCAATATCATTCAACATCATTGCATAAATATGTAATTCTTCCATTCTTAATCATGTCAACATTATGCATTGTTGTTGTATTTTGTATTGATTTTATAAGAAAAACAGGATATATCAAGCATAATAAATTAAGTTTAATTTTGCTAACCGGGGGTTGGCTGTTTTGGTTTTTCTCGGCATTTTTTGCAACATTTCAGGAAGTGGGATTTGAATTTGGAATATTATTACTGGATGGATTTAATTGGCGTCGGGTTATTGGTCTTATGCGGGTGGTTTGGTTTCTAATGTTAGCGTCTGTAACGATGTTGATTAAAGAACGCATAATATTATTATGCTTTGTATATGGTGCTGTTGCCATGCAGTTAATAGTTATAGTAACAACACCAACTCAATATAACTCTTTGCGTGATTCTTTAGAGAATGTTAAGCATAATAATCAAATTACTTTTGAAGATTTTTTCTCAACAGAATTATTTGATATAATAAAAGATGATATTGATTATTCGGGAGAATGGGTGGTTGCATATGGATATCATCCTTCAGTACTGATTTACAATGGGTTTAGAACTTTAGATGGATATTATACAGTGCATTCTATGGAGTATCAACTCAAATTCCGTGAAATAATAGCTCCTGCTTTAGATGCATTTAGCGATTATAAAAACTATTATGACGGATGGGGAGGAAGAATGTACTTATTTGGTGAGCTTTCTTTTGAACCACTAAAGAATGAAAAGAGTGTGGAACCGGCAGTATTATTGATTGACACAGAAGCATTTAGGAAATATGATGGTAAATATATTTTATCTCGAGCCGAAATTAGTAACGCTGACGATTTGGGGATAAACTTTGTCAATGATTATAGTAGTAATGAGAGTATGTACCATATTTATTTATACGAAGTTCCATAGGAGGTTTAATGAAGAATATTTCTATAGTGATTCCGGTTTATAATGAGGAAGGAAACGTCGCCGCGCTTCATGAAGAAATTGTAGAAGTGTGTGAGAAAGAGGGATATAATTATGAGGTTATATTTGTAGATGACGGTTCAAGTGATAGGACATCCGATGTCTTAAAAACTTTGAAACCTCTTATTTCGATACGCATGCGCCGGAATTTCGGTCAAACTGCGGCGATGGATGCAGGTATCAAAGCGTCAAAGTATGAGTATATAGTAACAATGGATGGCGACAGGCAAAATGATCCCGCAGATATACCGAAGTTGATAGCAACATTGGAGGAAGAAAATCTGGATGTTGTTTCAGGATGGCGAAAAGACAGAAAGGATACTTTTTTCAAGAAATTTGTCAGTCGTGGAGCAAATTTGCTTAGAAGAATTATTGTGAAGAATTATCTTCACGACAGCGGTTGCTCCTTGAAATTGTATAAAAGAGAATGTTTTCATTCCATAAACTTATATGGTGAAATGCATAGATTTATTCCGGCTTTATTGGAAACAAAGGGGTTTGTAATTGGAGAAGTAGTTGTTAACCATAGACCTCGTACTAGCGGGAAGACGAAATATAATTGGAAACGGACGATTAAGGGCTTTGTAGATATGATTTCATTGTGGTTTTTGAGCAAATATTTCGTTAGACCATTACACATATTTGGCGGCTTCGGAATGATTTTTTTATTATTGGGATTTATTTGTGGCGTATGGTCTGTTACGATATTTGCTTTAGGATATAAAATGTCTGATAATATTATGCCTCCGCTTCTAACGGTTTTGTTTTTGATTATGGGATTGATGATGTTTGTATTTGGGCTTATTACGGATATGTTAAGCAAGACATATTATGGAACAGGAGTTGATCAGCCATATAGTATCAAGGAGATTGTCAGAAATGATGAAGTTGATATATAAGTTATTGGAATTTTAAACATTGAATGTTTTCAAAAATGAAAATAATCATGGGGAAGCAGAGAACCACAATTGACGAAGGTTTAGCGTTGACAGTTGATTTCATAAAGCAGAATTTGCATATATATAAGACAGATATTTATAATGTTTGATTGAATTATTTAATTAAATTAGAATGAGGATGAATATGGAATTTCGTGATTTGGGAGCGCAATACAGACGTCTTAAACCGGAAATAGATGAAGCTATATCAGGGGTATTGGATAGTACACAATTCATAAGTGGTGCCGCAGTTAAGCGTTTAGAAGAGAAGATGGCCGGATATGTTGGGGTTAAACATTGTATAACTTGTGCTAATGGGACAGATGCTTTAGAGATAGCACTAAAAACGATGGGTGTTGGTATAGGCGATGCGGTTTTTGTTCCGGATTTTACTTTTTTATCGACTGCGGAAGCGGTCACAACCGTTGGTGCGGTTCCGATTTTTGTTGATGTTTATTATGATACATTTAATATTTCTGTTGAAAGCTTGGAAGATACTATTAATAAAGTGTTAAATGAACAAAAACTAATTCCGAAGGTAGTCATTCCGGTTAATCTTTTCGGCTTGCCGGCTGATTATGTGCAATTAAAAATCATTGCAAAAAAATATAATATGGTCATTTTAGAAGACGCCGCGCAAAGCTTTGGCGGCAGAATCGGCAATAAAATGGCTTGTTCTTTCGGGGATATTTCGACAACATCATTTTTTCCCGCAAAACCGCTCGGATGTTATGGAGATGGCGGCGCGATTTTTACCGATAATGATGAATGGGCAGATTATATGCGCTCTATTTGTGTTCATGGTAAGGGAAAAAGCAAGTATGAAAATATTCGCTCCGGTCGAAACTCAAGGCTTGATACGCTTCAAGCGGCGATATTGGAAGTTAAGTTTAAATCTTTTGTTGATTTTGAACTTGATGCTATTAACAAAGCGGCAAATCTTTACAATGAAAAGATGGGGAAATCTTATGATTTGCCGATCGTTCCACAAGGTTATTATTCAAGCTTCGCTCAGTACTCTATAAAAGTAAGTGATGAATATCAGCGCGAAATCTTAATAAGAACATTGGCGGAAAAGAAAATACCGACGGCAATTCACTACCCGATACCTTTGCACAGGCAGGGAGCTTACATAGATATGATGTTTAAGGATATAGATTTTCCGATTTCGGAAAGGCTGGTTAGAACAGTTCTTTGTCTGCCGATTAGCCCGGATATAAGCGAAGAAGATATTACATTTATTACAGATACGATTAATCAAATTGATTTTTAATGATGCAATTTTTTTACATATCTCTTTTCGAGTCAAAACGGGATGATGATTCTCATTATATTGATAAAAATTCAAAGTCAAAACATTCTTTAATAATACCATTAATAAGACCCAATGATATGTCGGTTTCTTTTGAAATATTGTTCACATAAGGCAGGATATAGTGATTAAGAATAGCGGTATGTTAATAAAATAAAGACATATCGCTGAATTGAAACAATAAAAAATCTTGTGTGAATTGACAAAATCCTTTAAATGAAATATTATAGTATAATAAATAATAAATAACCACGAATTTACATTAGCGATATGTATATAAATAATAGAGATACCGCTGAAATACATCCGGGAAGGGTAATAAATGGCGCTTATCGGTCGGGAAAAAGAAATAAAGATACTCAGAAATTGCTATTCTTCAAATAAATCAGAGTTTGTCGCAGTTTATGGCAGAAGGCGGGTTGGAAAAACTTTTTTAATTAAAGAATTATTTGATGATAAGCTTACATTTTATGCAACAGGAATATTAAACGGTAGCAAGGAAATTCAGCTTAATACATGGAATAATGAAATATTGCACTATGGCGGCATCAATATTATCGGAGCAGATAATTGGATTAATGCGTTCGCAAATCTTAATACTTTGCTTGAACAGCTACATGTTGATGGGAACAATGAAAAGAAAGTTATTTTTTTAGATGAAATTCCCTGGATGGCAACGATGCATTCGGATTTTTTGGCAGGGCTTGATTACTTTTGGAACAGATGGGCGGCATCGCGGGATGATGTGCTTCTTATAGTATGCGGTTCGGCGGCTTCGTGGATTACCGATCACATAATTAATAATAAAGGCGGGCTTCATAATCGTCTGACTCGCCAAATTTTAGTTGAGCCGTTTACGCTAAAAGAATGTGAGAAATTCTATCAAAGCCGCCGGATTCCTATGACGCGATATCAAATGATAGAAGCATATATGATTTTGGGCGGCATACCTTATTATCTGACTTTGATGCAACCGCAATTAAGTTTGTATCAAAATATTGATGCGATGTACTTTTCGCAAGGAGCGGAACTCCGTTCAGAATTTACAAATCTTTATCGTTCGTTATATAAAAATTCAGAAAAATATATTCGTATTATAGAAACATTGGCGAAAAAAGGAATTGGCCTTAGCCGAACGGAAATCGTAAGCGGTTCCCAAATTTCTGATGGAGGAACTCTGACAAAGATATTGAATGATTTGATTATAAGCGGTTTTATCCGCGAATACAAAGCATATGGGCAAAAAAAGCGAGATAGCCTTTATCAGTTGATAGACTTTTTTTCGCTTTTTGATATCCGTTTTCGCTTAAAGCACACTGAACATACGCATGATTTTTGGCTTCGTTTCTCATCTACACCCGCCTATTACACATGGAGCGGATTAAGCTATGAGAAAGTATGCCTTCTGCACTTATCGCAAATCCGCAAGAAATTAGGTATATCGGGAGTGTTGACGGCGGTATGCTCATGGCGGGGGGAGTATGATGGGAAGGGGGTGCAGATTGATTTGATAATTGATCGTAATGATAATATTATCAATTTGTGTGAAATAAAATTCTCCTCCGTACAATATCAGATTGACAAAAAATATCATGAATCATTGCGAGAGAAGAAGTCGGCGTTTGCTAATTCGGTTCGTAAACGTAAAGCGGTGCAGATAACAATGATTACCACTTTCGGGCTAAAAAGAAATGCTTACAGCGAAGAGATAGTTTCGGAAGTGATGCTTGATGATTTGTTTGAATGACTTTACGAACTTGACTTTGCCTATTACTTCACTTAGAATTATCTTGTCATTTATTTATGGTTACGTCATTTCAAGCAAAACGTAATTCTTATTGGCACATATACATTCATCACGGAGGAAACACATGAAAACACACTTAATCACAGGCGCGGCAGGATTCATCGGATTCCATCTGGCGAAAAGATTGCTTAACAAAGGCGTCCAAATAATTGGCTTTGACAATATCAACGAGTACTACGACGTTGCCCTAAAAAATGACCGCTTAAAGATTCTTGAAGAATATGAAAATTTCACATTCATCAAAGGAGATTTAGCTGATAAAGAAGCTGTATTTAACCTCTTTGAAAAGTACAAGCCATCAATAGTAGTTAATCTGGCGGCACAAGCAGGGGTCAGATATAGCATTGACCACCCTGATACTTATATAAGCTCTAATGTAACAGGATTTTTCCACATTCTCGAAGCATGCCGTCATTATTCGGCGGAACATTTGCTGTATGCTTCATCGAGTTCCGTATACGGCAGTAACGAAAAAGTACCATTCTCTACCGCTGACCGGGTAGACCATCCCATCAGTCTTTATGCGGCAACGAAGAAGTCGAATGAACTAATGGCGCATACATACAGCCACCTATATCAGATTCCCACGACAGGTCTGCGCTTTTTTACCGTCTATGGACCGATGGGGCGTCCTGATATGGCGGCTTTCATCTTCACGAAAAAAATCTTTAATGGTGAGCCGATTCAAATTAATAATCATGGCGATATGTATCGCGATTTTACTTTTGTTGAAGACATTGTGACAGGTATTGAGAGCATGGTTGAAGTTCCGCCTAAGAAAAATGATAAGGGCGTACAATATAAGATTTATAATATTGGCAACAACAAACCTGAACATTTACTTAGATTCATAGAAATATTAGAAGACAACATCGGTAAAAAAGCAATTCGTGAATTTTTACCGATGCAACCGGGTGATGTCTTTAAAACGTATGCGGATGTTACTGATTTGATGAATGATTTTAACTTTAAACCTAATACCAGATTAGAGGATGGTTTAGCTGTTTTTGTAAAGTGGTACCGTGATTATTATCAGGTCGATTAATTATATATAATCGCCGTTATACTCAACCAAAACGGCACTTGAAATAAAGTCTGAGGATGTGAATGGCTGCATGAAATTAGTTTGGTTGCGCTTTACATTTACCTCAACCGTTAACTCGATTTCCTGTTTTGAGAAAGCTTTATTTTTAAGCCTATAGCGCATGGAATCAAGCATTTGCGTTACGTTTGCGTCTTGTTCGATTTGGTATCTTAGGATAAGCAGAAAGTTTCTCTTTTCCTTCCTTAAGAAGGTCAGCGCAATATAAACCAATCCCATCACTAAAGTTCCGATAATTGCAACCAAATAAAGTCTTGCCCCTGAAGCCAAACCGGCGGAAACCCCCAAGAATAAGAAGCCGACATCAAGCGGTTCTTTAATCGCCGCACGAAAGCGGATAATGGATAGGGCGCCAACCATGCCCAGTGACAATACCAGGTTGGCTCCGATAGTGATAATGATAAATGCGGTGGTTCCCGTAACGAGTACGATCAGTACCCCGAAGTTATCACTATATGTAACGCTCCGATAAAAAAAGCGATACATCGCATAAATAATAAGTCCGCAAAAAATAGCGACAATCATTGTGGTTGTAAGTGATTGTGCGGTCAGATGCTCATATTGTGAAATGAGGCTAATGAGGGTTCTTAGTTCTTCTGCCATTTTTTATCCTTTCAAAAAGTTGAGTTGTGATTACACTTGTAAAGCTAGTTTGGCGATTATGTATTTTGATACGGCTAATTGCGGTGTTAAATGGATGCCGGTAATTAGCGCGGTAATAAAAGAAGGAATAAAATTGTCATATTTAATTTCTAAGATCACATTTTTCTTTGTCAGGATTGAGAAGGTATGATCTGATAAAGGTAATCGTGCGGTTAAATCATCATCAAATGTTATACGTACATTTCCTGCCGAATGTATATATGCCTGTCTGTCATAATCAATCATTATAACAGGGCGCATTTGATTGGTAATATGGGTGGTATAGAATTTTCGTGTCACCGCATCTTCGATGGTATTCATAAATTCATAATTTTTATGAAACATCATTTCATATTGTTCGGGTGTAATAAACTTGCTTTCCTTGCAAATCATTTCTCCGTGTTTTTGCTTGCATTCCAAGCGAATTGTATCCATGCAGTGATTGTAAAATCTTAACCTGAATTTATTGCGTTTTAGAACACCATTTTGCTTTTCATAAAAAGCGGTATTGTATTGGTCGTCGAAGTAAAGGCTGCTAATATGATACGAACCATTTTCACCCGCATTATCAGGAGAAAGAACATATGAAATTCTCTGCTTTAACAGCAGGGCGCTGTCTCTGTCGAGAAGATATTTCTTTTCATAGCGAAATTTTTTGTTGTCAGCCAAGGTGTACTTCCTCCGGAAAACGCGCACTAAAGCCGCGCAGATATAATGACTAACGTCATTATATCATATAACCCCCTAGTATCAATAAGAAATTTCTTTTATTTTTAATTCATTCCGGTCAATCTTGCCATTCGCTGTGAGGGGCATTTTGGTAAGCTGTATAATGGTATTGGGGTGCATGTAGCGCGGTAACAATTCTTTTATTTTTACAGTTAAATCTTTTTTGCTGATATCACCGACATAATATAAGCGGATTTTATTCTTAATATTATCGTAAATGCAACAAGCCATTTTGATTTCTTTAAGACGGTATATACTGGCTTCGATTTCCCCAAGTTCAATACGATGCCCCATATGCTTTATTTGATGATCTTTTCGGGAGCAAAAAATGATATCTTTGTTACTATCCTGATAACCAATATCCCCTGTACGATAAATGAGTTCGGGATAATGGTTATTAAGGGGGTTTTGCACGAAGACTTCATTGGTTTTATTGATATCATTGAAATACCCGAGAGAAAGCGACGTACCTCTTACACATATTTCGCCCGCTTCTCCGCAAGCAACTCTTTCGTTATTTTCATTCAGGATGATTATGTCTGTGTTTTTAAAGGGCTTCCCGATCGGAATGGTTTCGGCGTCCTCTTTAAGGTCGTTAACAACGAAGTAGCAGCACATGCCTGTACATTCGGTCGGCCCATAAAGATTGATAAATACCGCATTCGGTAAAGCGGCGCGCCATTTACGAAATTCTTTGATGGGGAACACTTCACTGCCGAAATTAACGCTTGAAAGATACGCAGGGATTATGGTATCAAAAGTATTAAATGCCGATATCATCGTCATTGCTGAAACAACCCAACAAATTGTATTAATCCGATGCTCATTTAAAAATTCCGCAAGCTTAATCGGTTGCATAAATAATTCCGCCGGAATCAAATAAGTAGTTGCGCCGAATTTCAGAGTCGGATATAATTCCTTTAGACAAGCATCAAAATACAGCGGCGTTTGATTTCCGAAAACGGTTTCATTATTAAATTTTAGCGCACTTGAGAGTTGCTCGATATAATCTATTACTGAACGGTGACAGGCGACAACACCTTTGGGGGTGCCTGTGGAACCTGAAGTATAGACAATATAAACAGGATCTGTATCAATCGTACTATCATTAATCTCCCTGAGAGCTTCTGAGTTTATTTCATATTGGCAGATATCATTATACTTTAAAATCCGCCCCGAAAAATTAAGCGTACCTGCAATATCGAATGTTTTCTCGTCGCAAATCATCAGCTTCGGTGATAAATTACTAATAATATAGTCAATTCTAATCCGCGGCATTTCGGCGTCTAGCGGGACATAGAAATTTCCGCCGCGAACCACGCCGAAGAAAGCGATAACTGTTTGCGGATGTTTTGACATAAAAACAATAATTGGCCGGTGCGATATTTTCATATCAAAAAGATATGTTCCGATCGAATCACTTTGCGCTTTGACATCGCGAAAGGTAACATGTACCGTCCCATTGCTGAAAGCAGTTTTATCGGGGAAGTTTTCAAAACTTGCATCCATGTAATCAAGAATATTATTTTGCATATTAGTATTATAGCATGTAGTTATGTTAAAGCCAACAAGCACGTCAAATAAAATCATGAATCTCGTACATCCTGAATAAAATAAAACAAATACTCATTTTTTGAGAGGTACTAAATGAAAAAAAACTTAAAAAAAAGCCTATCAGTGATTATCATGACATTAATAATGTCTGCGCTATTAATTGGATGCGGGCGAAAGGACAAGGATGAAATTATCGTAAATGAAGCAGAACTTTTGGAAGAGCAAACACCGCTTCCGTCTGTGGAAGGGGCTGAAATCATCTATATGGATGAAGAAGATGAGATAGCGATACCTGTTCCTGAGCAAAATAATTATGACGCGGCAGATATACCGATTGTTAATCAAAATGCACTCCAAATCGTTTTCTTGGGTGATGATAATCTGGATAATAATCGTAATTCTACGGGGGTTGCATCGCTTGTCGGGGAAAAAATAGACGCAACGATATACAATATAGCTATTGCGGGGTCGAATGTTGCGTTTATCGAGGACGACGGCATCAGTACAGACAATATTAATATGCTTAATGCAAGAAGCTTAGTCGGAATAACAGGCATTCTGGCAGGACATAATGATGCGGACGGATTAGGAGAGATAAGAGCGGCGGAATTAATTGACGAAATAAACATAGAAAAAACGGATTATTTTGTTATTATGTATAATGCCAATGATTTTTTCCATCGGATTCCTCTTGATACAGAAGATTTTGATGAAGGAGTTTATACATACGTCGGCGCGTTCAGGCGAGCTGTAATATATCTTCGGGAAGCGGCTCCTTATGCCGACATAATTATCTGTACCCCTCATTATTCGCTGTTTTTTGATGAAAATAATATCTATCTGGGTGATGGGAATATTTTGCATAATGGTATCGGGACATTAAATGATTATAGAGGTAAGGCGGAACATACGGCTAAATATTACAAAACTATTTACGTTGATTCTTATTATGGTATGGGTATTGATGGCTATTCAGCAGAGTACCTTTTAGATAGGGGGTATTATTTATCCGAGGAAGGGCGCGAAGTATTCGCTGACTATTTGGTCAGAATCATAAAAGCTAACGAAGAGCCTTAAGGCAAAATAATCAGCAATACCCGTTAAACATCATTCCGCTATACGCACTTATTACATAAGGATTAATAAAACTGCGGTTGGGATTCTTATATGAAACCATTTTTTTGTCAACGTATTCCATCGGGTTTAAAGTTATTTGGTTTGATTTACGTAATATCGCGTTGGTAAAAGACTTAAGCGTCTGTAGTCCCGCGGCGGAAGTCTCAGAATCTTCATCATCAGAATTCAATGAATGCATTAACTTAGCGTCGTCCAGAACTTTAAGCTGACCGTCGTCTTCGAGCGATAAACCGAGATTAGCCATATCATTATAATAATACTTGGAAATAGATTGCATTTCTTTAATGATGTGGCTGTCACGGTGATGGCTGTGATTTAAGTTATTTACAGAATTGATAAAGGTATTGTAACCGCTGATCAACTCGTTTATATTTTCGCCGATTGATTCGATGCTTGTTTTCAATCCGATATGTACGGGGGGATCGTCTTCTTTATTAACATTATTCAAGGTAAGGTCGAACATTTTTCCGACCGTAAAATGATTGGAGCGGGCTGTTTTTAACTCGCCGTTTAGTAAAAATTCGGCATTCGTAGCTTTTTGCGTAACATTAGCTAACCCCAGATAAGCAACGGTACCGATGCTTTTGCTGCTTCGCTCGTCCGAGATAGTAAATTGATGCTCTTTATCAGGCGATAATCCTGTTTCGTTGGTTTCCATGGTAAGATAAGAATAACCGCTGGCATTTTGGGTGACTTTCGCCGTCAGGCCGAGATCGGCATTTTCAAACAGCCGCGCCAAACGGTTTTGGATATCTAAATTGGTCTCGTCTTCATTTATTTGAAATTGAAATTCATAATTAGTATCAGCGAAACTTAAGTCAAAAGAATATGAACCGAGCGGTAGGTCAATTTTTTCATCAGCAGTCAGTAAGTAGCCGTGATTGACTTGACCTGTCGCAAGCTGATTGACAGTGATATCAAATTCGGGAGCTTTGTTTAAATCTTCATTGTCGCCGATATAAAAAGCGCTTACGATATTGGCGTTCGAAGAGGAAGCGGCTTTCTTGTTAAGAATATCGTCTTCATCAAGACCGCCGAGTGAAGCGATGGTATTTCGAAGCTGTCGGGCATTTTCCTTAATGCCGATAGCAAACTCATGCGTTTCCTTATTATTGTCTAGGAGGTATAACGGAGCTTTCCGGTTAATATCTGCAATGGAATTGTAGATACTGCGAAGCTCGCGCCTATTATGCGCGTCATATCGGGATGGGCGCGTTTGCAGATATGTTTTCAGATAGTGATTATAGACCGTTTGCAATGCGGCGCTGTATGCCATAATAACCCCTCCTTTCTTCCGTGACAAATCCTAGTCCGTATGGTATACTAGGATGAAAACCGATAAATCTTCAATCCGTGAAAATTTGTAGTCGATTTTCTTAAGGGGATGATTAAATTCTTAGCGTAAAAAAGCACTTAACAAGTGCATTCAAGTAGTAAAAAAACCGTATTCTCTTAACATATAATATTACTAAGTTAAGATACAATATCAGTTTATCATACTTATGAAAAAAAAGCAAGTTTTTTTCATAAATTCGGTTGACTTATGGCTTACGCTGTGTTATATTAGTCAGGCAAAAGAGATTTAACTCTTTTTTTATTTATTGAAAAGTGCTCCTATGCGGCGGCACTTATTTATTGCATAGGAATAGTTATACAAGCGCCGCATTAATTACACAAGTTTGGAGGAACGCATATGCGGACAAGAATCACTTTGGCATGTTTGGAATGTAAACAACGGAACTATAATACTACTAAAGATAAGAAGACACATCCCGATCGGATGGAGACGAAAAAGTATTGCAGGTTCTGCCGAACCCACACGTCACATAAGGAAACTAAATAATAATCTCCGAAATAGCAGGAAGGAGGAGTTATCACAATGTCGGATACCATAAAAAAGCAAGGGTTTTGGAAAGGTGTCAAATCTGAGTTTTCGAAAATTACATGGCCTGACCGCGAGGCTATGGTGAAGCAAACCACAATGGTGGTGTTTGTTTCGCTTGTACTTGGTATTATTATCGCCGTACTGGATTTCTTTCTTCAGATAGGTGTTGATTTCATTACAACTCTGAATTTTTAATGAGTTTGGAAAAAAGGAAAAGTTGATATGGCAGAAGCTAATTGGTATGTTGTACATACCTATTCGGGATATGAAAAAAAAGTAAAAGCTAATTTAGATAAAACGATAGAAAACCGTCATTTAGAAGAAGAAATTTTAGAAATACGCGTTCCGATGCAGGACGTTATCGAAGTTAAGAACGGACAGCGGAAAACAGTACAAAAAAAGATGTTTCCCGGCTATGTCTTAGTAAATATGATAATGAATGATGATACTTGGTATGTCGTCAGGAATACTCGCGGCGTGACCGGTTTCGTTGGCCCCGGTTCTAAGCCGGTTCCCTTATCAGAATCAGAAATGAAACCGCTTGGTATCAGAACCGAAAATATTACGATTGATTTCGCTGTCGGTGATGCGATCGCCGTCGTCGCCGGAATCTGGCGTGATACGATCGGTGTCGTCCAGCGGATTGACTTAAGCAAACAGACCGCGACAATAAATGTAGATTTATTCGGCCGTGAAACTCCTGTTGAGATAAGTTTTGCGGAAGTCAGGAAAATGCATTAATATTTTTGGCAAGTATCATTAGTAAACAGTGGAAGCAGTACCTGCTGCATTAAACCACAAAAATATATTCAGGAGGTGCCATTATGGCAAAGAAAGTAGAAGCATACGTAAAGTTACAAATCCCCGCCGGTAAAGCAACCCCGGCTCCCCCCGTT
>JGI24695J34938_10000931_pt1 | contig 26747 bp, 23 predicted proteins | sample TergutCo191P3_FD_34938 | JGI IMG/M metagenome (IMG submission 34938)
ACAATTCCCGTTATGCTTGATATCGCGCGCCGCATCGAAAAACTCGCTCCTGACGCGTGGCTTATTAATTTTTCAAACCCCTCGGGTATCGTCGCAGACGCATTAATGAATCATTCAAAAGTAAAAATGATTGGGCTTTGCAATTGTTTTATAAACATGAAAGCAAGTTTCGCGCGCAGTCTTGGCAGGGAAGATTTTGATTATGAGTATATCGGTCTTAATCATTTAAGCTGGGTTACTTCGATAACCTTAGACGGCGAAAATGTGCTTGAGCGTTTCGGGAAAAAAGCCGGAGCGAAATTAAAAAATATTCCCGATGTCGATTATGACGATGAACTTCTTGCCGCTGTTCCCGCGATTCCTTCGTACTATTTAAGTTATTTTTACATGCGCGACAAGCAGCTTCAGCATTGCCTTAAAGCTGAAAAAACACGCGGTGAATGCTGCGTCGGCATTGAAGACGCTCTTATCGAAAAATATAAAGACCCGAACCTTACTGATAAACCGAAAGAACTTGAAGAGCGCGGCGGCTCGCTTTATTCGACAGCCGCTGTCTCTGTTGTTGACGCGATAGAAAACGATAAAAATGAATATCATGTTGTCGGCGTAAAAAATAAAGGCGCGATTCCTTTTATGGAAGACGATGATGTAGTGGAAATAAAATGTCTTGTAAACAAAAACGGAGCGGTTCCTGTTCCTGTTAAAGACCCTGATATTCCGTACATTAAAGGATTGATGCAGGCAGTTAAAGCTTTCGAAAAACTCACGGTAAGGGCTGCGATTAACGGAACAAGAAAAGACGCTCTGGCGGCTCTCATGATTCACCCGTTAATCGGCGATTTCCAAAAAGCAAAAGCGGTGTTAGACGACATGGTAAAAGCCAACGCCGATTTTCTTCCCAAAAGTCTGCTTCCCTAAGGCGCGTAAATATGGAATATGTTCTTGGTATAGACGGCGGCGGGACAAAAAGCCATCTTGCGTTATTCGACACCGATGGAAACCTTATCGATTTCGGACGCTGGGGTTCTTTAAATCACGAAAGTTTTGAAGGCTCGTACGAGCAGTTAAAAGACGAAGTTGATCATTTTGTAACGGATATATTAAATAAAAATAATTTAAAAATCGGGCAGATTAAATCCGCTGTATTCGGAATAGCGGGCGTTGATACAAAAAAACAGCACGGCATTATATCAAATATAATGAGCGAAGTCGGTTTTAAAAAATTCACGCTTGCGAATGACGCCTACCTTGGAATTTCTGCAGGCAGTCCTTCGTGTTACGGAATCTGCGCGATTAACGGAACCGGCTGCACAATTGTCGGAGTCAACAATAAAGGAAAAATGTTTCAAATCGGAGGAGTAGGTTTTATTTCCGACGATTACGGAGGAGGCGGCACGCTCGGAAGGCTTGTAATTTCTTCCGTGCACAACGAGTTCTTCCGCAAGGGAGAGCCTACCTGTTTGACACCCGTTTTGATGGATATATTAGGCATAAAAAGCAAATACGATTTTGTAGAAACAATTTATCACAGGTTCGAAGAACACACTTTAAGCATAAGGGATTTATCAAAATTAATTTTTGAAGCGGCGAATAAGAACGATAAAGTTTCGCTTAACATTCTGCGCGATGTCGGGATAAATTACTCCAATGGCATCCGCGCCATGATAGACGAACTGGAATTCGCCGAATTCCCCGATGAAGAATTATACATTGTATTCGCAGGCTCAATTTTTTCCAGAGGAGAGCATCCTAAAACAATTGACACAATAAAAGAAATACTGGCGCAGACTAATCCCGGTTTAAATCTAAAATACACGCTTTTAAAAGTTCCGCCTGTAGCCGGAGCTGTTTTTTGGGCGCTTAATAATTTAAATGTCCCCAACAAAAACGAATATTATAAAAAAATCTGCGATCAGCTTTTGAATATTTAAAGCTTTTAATACTTCTTACCCCATCAATACTTCCACTTTGTGCGTCTTGCCGTCGGAATGAGGTTTGATAAGGTTGCCGTTAATTTCAATGCCGTCGACTTTTATTGATTTTACTCCGTACTCGGCATTATTCGGGTTTTTTACAATGATTTCGTATAACGCTCCCCGGAAGTTTCGTTTAACAGAAAATGCTTTCCAGTCTTTATGTATCTTAGGGTCTATCCGCAGACCTTCGTAGTCGGGCTGTAAGCCCAATACCCACTCTGTCAGAGACTGATGCATAGTCGGAGCTGTTCCTGTAAGCCATGTGTGTCCGCCCTGCCCGAAACCAAAGCCGCCTCTTCCGCGGACATATTCGGGATAAATATAAGGCTCGCTTTTATATCGATCCTGATCGCTTGCAAGGTTTTCTGGGAGGCATTTTTCGTAAAAATTTACGGCGTCTGTTCCGCGGTTTAATTTCGCGTAACTTTGCACAAGCCATGCGTTTAAGTGCATAAATATCGAACCGTTTTCTTTCATCGCTGGCGGCTCTTTTTCGATATTCCATGATCTTGCCGGAAGCTCCTCGCGCTGAGCAAGTCCGTTATAAACAGGATAGCAAATCTGCGCTCCGAATTCGCTGTCAAGGTATTCCTCGACTTTTTTAATTACTATTTTCGCGCGGTCTTCGTTTGCTGTTTCGCAGTTTATTCCGAACGCCTGAGGTTCCAAGAAAATTTTCGCTTCAATGTTTTCGCTTCTTCCTAAATCTTTTTTGTCAGGCGTTATTGATAAAGCTCTGATATAATAGCCTTCTTTATCGATCGCGTATTTTTCGATTGCGTCATAAATCTTTTTTGCCCGCGCTTTGTATTCTTCCGCGAGAGAATTATCTCTGTCAGCTGAATTAAGCAGCTGCGCGGTATCAATTAAAACTTTATACAATTGCTGAGCGACCATAACGCTTTCTACATCTTTGTTCCATTCACCGCCGGTTGTTTTATCCGAACCTGTTCTAAGTTCGTTTAAATCGTCATTCCAATCGCAGTCTTTCATGTAAGGTAAATCGCGGCCGCTTCTGTCTGTCCAAACACGATCGATCGCTTTTTGGATATGCTCAAAAATTGTTCCGTAAATTTCGGCGGTTTTTTCGTGAACTTCGGCATATGCGGTTTTTTCGTCAAGAAACGCGAAGTCGCCTGTTTCTTTGATATATTTAATAATCGCCATCGGAAGCCAAATCGGGTCGTCGCTTGCTTCTATGCCTTTATTTCCAGGCTGGTCAATAAAAAAGTTGTGATAACAAACGCCGTTTGAGAACATCTGTGTCGAGATATGTTTAAGCGCTTCCTTAACGGATTCCGCCGAATACGGCAGATTGAAATTAACATCCTGTAAAATATCACGGAACCCCCAGCCGTATTCGTAACCTGTGTGAAAGCGTGATTTCATTCTGTTAAGGATATACACAACTCGGCACTGATACTGCAGCCATTTGAAAGCGCGGTTTATTTTTACGCTTGGCGTCGAAATCTCGAACTGCGACATCATATCGCTCCACCATTTTTTAACTTCACATAACATCGTTTCTCTTCTTTCAGAGCTTTGAATTAATTTTATCATCTCTTTTAAATGAGTCTTTTTATTCAAATAATAATCTTTTGTTGAACTTGCGATTAACGTTACAGCAAACTCCATTTTTTCACCCGCTTTAAGAGTGACCTTATTGCGGAAAATTCCGCAGGTTCTGCGCAGGTAAGCCTGATCCGTGTTTGAAAGCGGCTTAGCGTCTGTTATGCGCAATGGATTCGCAAGCGAATGGAATCTGCCGCCTGTAAACCGTTCTTCGTTAGTTTCGTATTCTGTGTCCGGAGTGTTAAGTGTTGAGTAAAACGCGGCGACATTCCCAAGCATTCCGTTGATTTCTGTTTTGTCATCATTTACGCTTGTGCCGTGGTTTCTTCTGAAAACAACCGCGCTTAAATCTTTGTCCCATGCGGCGCCGCCGAAAAATCCGTCGTTGTCGCCCGCAAGCAGACGGATAAGAGCGTCTCCCATGTGAACAGGAACGAACGGATAAATTTCTAGTTCTTTTGTTTCTGACGAGGCGTTTTCGATTACAATATTCTGAATCCAGCCGTCAAATTCTTTGGGGACAAACATTATTTGTTCTGTTTTAATTCCTTTAAAAACGGAATTAAATTTGATATATCCAAAGCCTAAAGTTGTCTTAAATTCCTGACCTTCTTTTTTTACAGGCTGCCATGTTGTCGTAAAAAATTCGCGGCTTTTTGCGTCAACAATGTAGCAGTAACGCCCCCTGTTATCAGCGTCGTTTAAATGAAGCTGTGTATCGACAAAAGTATTTTCGTGCGTTCCGCGTACGTCAAAACCGCCGCCTGTGTAGCTTACTCCCGAGCAGAATGTTTCTGTTCCGCTCTGTCCGGGTCTTAGCAAATAATGAAGCCACGGCTCAGGCGTGTATGGATTAAAAATTTCGAACTCATCCTTTTCGTTGAATCTTCCGTATTCCGCCATAAATTTCTCCTTATGATTTTTTTATTTAATTAAAGAAGCCAGAGCAATCATTAAAATAAAATTCGCCTGTCCTGTTATTGTGCTTTCCTGAACTACAAAATCATCCGCGTTATCGTAAAAAACTCCGCCGGAAGTGTTGAACATATCAAACGGATTGTCCGCCGGTATAGAAAAATATTTTCTCATATGTTTATGCATTGATCTTTTTGCGGGACCTTCGGATAAAGCGCCGTCAGGAAAAACTTTTGTTATGTGATAAATGGAATTGTATATATTTTTAATGCTGAAAGGCAAATCCTCGCACGCTATCATTGAAATTCCCCAGTTGTTTCTGCCGAAAGTATAATCTAAAACTCCAAGAAAGACGCCGGATATTTCCTTTTTTCCGCTAAGTTCATTCGCAAGAAAATGAGCGTTAGCTGATCCTATCCAGAGAACGCCCAGAGTTCCCCATCCGTACATTTGATTCGGAAGTTCCCAGACATCATCATGTTCGTAATCCGAAGTTTCTTCAAAGAGGCGCTCTTTTGCTTTTTTGTCTCCGAGTTCCGCTAAACGGAAGTTTGCGAAAGAATTCCAGTTATCCCAGCTTACAGCCCACGCGGCAGGCGGAGCGTAATCTTCTCCGTCTTTCAGATAACGCTGATCTCCGGTAAGATTATAAAGTTCCGCCGCCGCTAAAGCCATGTTATCTGTGTCCGTTTTGTCATAATAAAAATCATTGACGATGTCCCGTTCAAAAGCGGAAGTCTGCGCGTCATCTTTTTGCGCGCGATCATAAATCGCTGCGGCCGTTTTTTTATAAAGCGAAGCTTCTTCGGCGCAAAAATCTTTTAAAATTTGCGCGCCCAAAGCAAGAGCCGCCGCTGCGCTTCCCATGTGAGCGCGGGATATAGCGCATAACGCAGGTCTTTTGCCGTCAAGCAGATCGTTTTCCGGAAGACGAGGCTCCTGATGATGATCTAAGCGGTCACCCACCTGAATCACGAAAGTATCATCGCCCGGAAATGTTTTTACAAGATAATCAAGGCAATATTTAGCTTCGTCAAGTATATCAGGCAATACCGAACCGCTTTTATTTTTTCCGAACGCGGAAGGATTAATCTGATATGCCCTTAGCAGATGCCACGCCAAATAAGATTCACATAACGTAAATTTTATATAGTCTCCGGCGTCATAATGTCCTCCGCGCATATCTACGGTTTCGCCGCCGGGCGCTTTCTTCCATTTGCCGTTTTTCCAGTTTCCTTTGGCTACATGGACAATCGCTTCTTTATCTTTTAAATGAGAGGGATTTCTGTAAATAGTCTCTCCTCCGCTCCGCATTGCGCGTAAATGAGTCAGCGCGTTATCTGCAAACCGCGAATATGGATCATCGCTGATTATTATTTTCTGCGGCTCGGCTCCGGGAATTTCCGCGGAGTAAATTCCGATTTCTTCTAACGTACTAAAATCAATGTAATAATAAAATTTTTGAGAAACCCAAAAATCATCGCCTTTTATGCCTTTGCCGACACTGCCTTTAAGAACTGTATTACCGTCTTTTTTTATCAGCCAGTCAATTCCTGTAATATCGGCGTCGGATAAAACAACAGCCGTTTTTTTGCGTTTCGGAGTATATCCCGCCTGATTAATCCTGATCCAAACATTGTATTGCAATTGTATTTCCTTTTATCTTAAAGTTCTTTCGGGTTTTTCATCCATTCTATTATTTTGACCGGAGACACAATATAAACTTCCGGTTTACTCAGCGCGTAATCTAAAAAATCTTCGATTGCTTTTCTGCGTTCGCTTTCAGGTATTTTTATTTCAGGTTCGCTTTCATACCCAAGCGCGTAAATAGCCGAGTGCGCGCCCAAAACAAACGGAGCGCGGTTTCCTTCAAGCCGCAGGTCAAGCGTGTATTTTAATGTTGCCAAAAATTCTTCGCCTGTCATTAAAAATTCGACAAAGCAATTGTAATCAAGACCGGTAATTTTTCCGTCTTCCTGCGAAAAATAACTTTGGCGGGAAGCGCATTTTTTCCGCAGTCTTTTTTCTACGCCGTACTTTTCGCATAACTCATCGGGAGGAACAATTACATGATGAATCGGAATTTCCCAAAGCCCCGGATGATTTCCTGCTTCTTCGATATGAGATTCCTGAGCGCTTGTATATTTGTTTCCGGGACTTCCTTCGTCTAACGTATACGGAAAATAAAAATTTGTTCCGTCATGATCGTCTTCTACGCCTTCTTCGATGGAGCAGTCGTATAAAAATCCGTATTGATGAACGGCTTTAAAAGTATTCGCGTTATACGCAAGATACGGCGTTCTGAAAGATTTAATTTCGTTTTTTGGAATACCGATGCCGTCATCTTCGCTGTCGCTGCCTTCTTTGTATGGTCTTGACAAATAATCAACGCATTTGTTCATTTCGGCTAACCACTGCTCAACGCTGAAGTTTAATCCTTCGGCGTGAGAATGCGAATGGCAGCCAGTTTCAAAACCGTTGTCATGCGCGTATTTCCATGATTTTTTAACAAGGTGCGGTTTTTCCCGCGCCGCTTCCGCCATGTAGGAAGTTGTGTTGTAAAACGCGCACGAACAGCTTGTGCCGTCGGGATTTTTCCGGCTTTTAAAAGCGTCGACAACCCATTTTACGCCTTCGGGTTCTTTATCGGATGTAAAGCCGCTTTTATCGTTATCGTCAAATCCAATCGTAAAAAACAAAGGGATTTTTTCCGCTTTTAAATTCCCCGGCGGATTTTGGGAAGGTAAAAATTTATCCATAACATACTCCGTAAAAATTAACCCATTAAAACTTCGACATCAACCTTGCCGCCGTCAGCGAAACTAAGAGGAATTATATTGCCGCCGATTTCTTTTCCGTTAACTTTTATTGATTTTACGCCTTTCTGAACGCCGTTAGGGTTAGTATAATTTATGTTAAACGTCGTGTTTCTGAAAGTTCTTACAGCCGAGAATTTTTTCCATTCGCCCGATACGCACGGATCGATTAAAAGTCCGTCATAATTTCTTCTGACGCCGAAAATCCAGTCGATAAGAACATTAAGCCTTGTCGGAGCTGTTCCTGTAAGCCATGTGTGCCCGGCTTTTCCGTGATCGTTAGATGCGGGTCCTGACACATATTCTGGGTACACAAATCGTTCAGCCGCGTAAAGATAAGGATCGTCTTTGCTCGCGACGGCGGGAAGCGTTTTTATATAAATATCATGAGCTTCTTTTCCGTAGCCAAAAATACAAAGCGATGCGATATACCACGATTCAAGATGCCTGAACTCGCCGCCGTTTTCTTTTTTTCCGGGTGCGTTTCGTTTCCAGCCCTGATAATCGATCGGAACTTTTCCCTGTATCATTGTTTTATCGCCCTGACAAATCGCGATTCCGTATTTGTCATCAAGTTCTTTTTCGCATGTTTTCTTGCAGGCGTCAAACCTTTTTTTATCCGCGATTCCGCTGAACCCCGCCCAGGCGATAGGCTCGAAGAAAATAAAACCGTCTGTTTTGCTGCATCCCAAATCGACAGGAGCGGGCTCATCAAGAAGATAATTAACATCAAGCCCTGTGTTTCCGAACGAAAGACTTTTAAAAACCGCTTTAAAATCTTTTGCCGCCACAGCGCGGATATAATTTCCTTCTTTGTCGATACATTTTTTTTCTACCTGATCTTTAATAGTTTTTGCTTTAACCGCGTAATCGGCGGCAAGTTCTTTTTCGATTCCCCTGGCGCCGAAAAGCTCTATCATGTCGTTTAACGCTTTGTAAAGCTGCTGCGCCGCCATTGTCGAAACGCTTGTAAAGTTCCCTGATAAATCATCGTTCCAGTCCGCCATCAGCATGTACGGAAGTCCGTTATCGCTTTGTTTCCAGACTTTGGCGATCGCAATTTTTAGATGTTCAAGCATACTGCCTTCTTTTGCGGGCAGTTCTTCTTTTTCGTCGCAGTAAGGAACAATTTCGTCTAACAGCGCGAAGTCGCCGCTTTCTTTTATATATTCGCAGACAGCGTAAACAAGCCACAAAGGATCGTCGCATGTAACAAAATCTTTGTTGCCAGGAGCCGACACATAAAAATTGTGATAAACAAATCCGTCAGAGAACATCTGCTGCGCCGTAAATTTTATTAATTCTTTTGCCGGTTTCGGATCGTAGGGAAGAAGAGCCAGAATATCCTGAAGGATATCGCGGAATCCGTAGCCGTATTCAAAGCCGGAATGAAAACGCGATTTCATTCTGTTTAAAAGAGCAACCATCGCGCATTGATACTGAAGCCATTTATAAGAAGGATTTAAAACTTCATCGATGCCTTCTACTTTAACGGATAATTTATCAAGTTCCGCTTTCCATTCTTTTTTTACTTCGTCAAGCATTTTTTTCGCGTTGTCGGGATTTAAAACTTCGGCAAGGAATTTTTTTATCGATTTTTTTCCGCCGCAGTAATAATCTTCTGTCGATGAAGTTGCGCTTACTACGACAATCTCTTTTGTTTCTCCGGCTTTCAGCGTAAAAGAATTTTTTACAGACGATAAAGCGGAACAATTTTCGTGAGCGTCGCGGCTCGGCAAATCCCAGTCTTCGGCGACAGCGGCGGGATTTCCCATCGTGTTAGAATGATGACCTACAAACTCATCGTAGCGGGTTGCGAATTGATTATTCGCAAGAGAAGTTGTGTGAATCATCAATTTTCCGAACATCGACATAATTTTTTCCTGATCGCTGTCAAAATCGCGGCCAAAGCCGTTTCGCCAGACAACAGCGTTTAAATCTTTATCGATAAGAGAGCCGCCCATCATCAGCGTGTTAAAACCGCTGAATTGAATATCGCGCGCGTCTCCGATATTAACGGGATTAACGTTAAACATTGTCACCTTACGGTCGTTATTATCATTATTTTTTATCTTAATAATCTGCACCATCGCGTCATAACTGTTTGGCACAAAATGAAGCGACTCAACATCAAAATTGTTATACGAAGTTTTAAATTTTAAATATCCAAAGCCGTAAGTGGTTTCAAGCTCCTGTTCCTTGTTAAGCACGGGATACCACGCGTTGGAAAAATACTTTCCGTCTTCTGTGCGGAAATAAGCGTAAGTCCCGAGCATTCTGGTTTTATACGGATCCTCATGGACAAATCCGTTTAAAATATCGCCTTCCTGCGTGCCGATTCTTGCGAATGACGTTCCGTTATTTGTCATTCCCCAGCAGAGAGTGTCGGTCGGCTTTTTATTTCTTCTTGCCAAAAGCATAAGCCACGGCTCACGGGTCATGTCTCCGTGTTTTTCGTTAATAACAACCTCGTTATCGCTGTTAAAATTGAACTGACCGTTGTTCTTTAAATTTCTCATAACATTTCTCCTGTGTTTATTTTATTTTTGTTTTTTATTTAAATAAGTTTCCACAGCTTTTCTGGTGGAACTAAATGCAAGCTTCTCCAAATCTATTTCTTCAGGTTTTAGAAGAAGAGCACCTGTAACCTCATCTTCTTCAAGATGCAGGTCTTCTATTTTTAAACCCGGAGCGCGGATTGTAAAATACATGTCGCATGTGTTGTAATCTATATTTTTATATTTATAAACATTAGGAAAAGACGCGAATAAATTAAAAACATCGCTCAATGACGCGCCCTGCGGAACCGGCGGAGTCCATCCGAGCTCCTCCCGCATCTCGCGGTAAAGTCCCTCAAAAACGCCTTCGCCTATATCGACAAAACCGCCGGGAAGGTCCAGCTTTCCTTTGCTTGGTTCTCTTTTACGCAGCAGAAATAAAATTCGCTCGGTCGAATCATCTTCCGGTACGATGACAAGGCATCCGTTCGCGGCGGCTATATTATGGTAGTAAACAAAATCGCAGTCGGGACACCGGAATAATTTACCTTCTTTGAAGGTGATTTTTTCTGACGAGCATGAAGGGCAAAATTTAAACATCAGACATTATATCATATAAATACGGCGAAATCCATATTTTTTTCTTGAAGTAATCGAAACATACGGTATAATTGATATTATTATGGAAATGAAAATATATAATGATTTATCTGGAAAGTTTCAAAACAAAGTTGAAAATTTTGCAAAACAAAAGAAATTTATTATCGGAAACGATGTTTCAAACGATAAAGCGGTTGACGCGCTGCTGGGAAGCGATTGGCTCGAAAAATATCCTGCGGCAGTCTGCATCGATTTGACAAAAGCCGCCGGTTTGTATTCGTCAATGAATATGAACGAAGAAGAAAAGATTGATACCGCGTTTTCGATGGCTCGGGTAAATTTTATGGGTACAGACGGTGTTCGCGGCAAGGTTGTTACGCGGACAAAAGAAAATTTTATTACAGACCTTTTAAGCGATAACGCGTTTACCCCGGATTTGGTCGAGATAACTTCGTTCGCTTTTGCGAAAATTCTGCTGGATAAAAATTTAATTAATCCGGGCAGTACAGCCGTTATCGGAAATGACGGGCGGGATATGGCGTATAACTGGATTTTGAATAACAGTGTCCGTTCCGGTTTTACGAAAGCGGGATTAAATGTGCTGGATTTGGGAATAGTTCCCACAGCGGTAATTCCGTGGAAAAATCTGCAGCTCGGTCACCGCGCCGGCGCGTGTCTTACAGCTTCGCATAATCCGTCGAATCAAAACGGAATTAAATTTTTTATAGACGGAAAAAAATTAATTCCCGAAGGATATCTTGGCGATTATGTGCTTTCCGCGTACATGTATAATTTTTGTTTTATGGAAAAACTTCCTTCCGCCGAAACCGGAAAAGTAATTGAATACAATGCCGAAGATGACAGCGTTAAATGGATGCTCGAAATTCTCGGAAGCGAAACAAAAGCCGCTTTAAACGGCGTCACTTTAATTTTTGATTCAGCTAACGGCGCCACTGACGCAATCGGCGGAAAAGTTTTGAAAAATTTAAACGCGAATTACATAAGCGTTAACGAAAAATGCACGGGCGATAATATTAACCGCGGCGTAGGAGTCGCGGAAATCGAAGGAACCGAAATTTTTTACGGCAAAGATTACTCAAAACACATTCCAACCGTAAAAAAAATATTCGATGAAGGAAGAAAATCCGGTGAAGGAAGCGTGTTCGCAATCGCTCTTGACGGCGACGGCGACAGAGGATTTTTGTTATACTACCGCAAAAAAGACGATAATGTTTATGTTCTTGACGGCGATAAATGCGGATATATTTTAGCGAAATATTTAATTAAAACAAAAAAGCTTAACGCAAAAGATTACTGGTTCCTCTCTACGATAGAATCCGATATTATGACTTCTTCCGCGGCGGGAAAAAACCTGGGATTAAACACAAAAATAGTATCGGTCGGCGACAAATGGATTGGCAACTTTAAGGAAGGACAAGTGCTTGTCGGATTGGAAATCTCCGGGCATTTAATTTTCCCGGTTGAAGTAACCGATCCTGACGGCAAAAAACAAATTCTTTTGTCCGGCGTCGGATTGTTAACAGGGCTATTGTCTGTTTTGGCTGTCAAAGGATTAAATTTAAAAGAAGAAGAAATTATCGAACCGTTCGAGCCGGGTTTTTCCAAAACATATTATGTTTTCTTTGTCGATAAAACCCGTCATTACCGGGGCAGCGCGGTTTGGAATAAAGACAAACAACTTGTGGAAAATGAAGTAAACAAAGCTGCAGCCGATTCTAAGCTTCCAAAAACAACAGCGGTAAAATACGAAGACAAGGAAGATTTAAATGTTCTTTATATAAATATTTTAGACGGCGAAAAATTACTGGGAGTTCTTTTTATGAGAAACTCAGGAACAGAAGACAAGAACGCCGTCTATGTAAAAGGCGAAAAAAAATACGAAGAAGTGTTATGCGAAATCGGCTATAAAGCGCAGAAAATGCACACCGCCGAAATGAAAAACGAAAAACGCGCCGAATATAAATACGAACAGTCTTTACTTAAAAATTTAAAAGTCAACGGCGGAAAAACCACCGTTGACAGCGTATTATCGGAACTTGACGGAGTAAGCGAATCGGATTTATTCAGCGTAGTCTACGGTTTAAAAAAAGAGGGAAGAGTAACCGTTCTTGACAGAGAAATAGTTTTAATCTCATAAAAGCTAAAATCTCAATCTTGCCGCGAATCTTGCGCCTACCAATATCCGGTTGTATTCGTCGAACTCATGGCTGTAAAGGTTAAAAACAGGCATGTTATGATCTAACGGTTTTCTGTCAGTCCAAGAAGAAGAATAAAGCCATGTTAAAGAAGGACCTGCGGCAACGCTTAATTTTCCTATATTAATGCCGGCATATAAAATAAAACTGCTGCTGGCGGCATTAATATCACCGGATAAAGAATGAGATAACATGTTTATTTCGGGGTTGATGTATAAAAATCTTCCTAAAACAGGAGCCATCGAGCCAAACCCGAATCCGAAAGCGAAATTATTCCACGAAAACTCGTCTTTATGATTATAAGCCGCGATAAGATTAGTATAAAATCTGTTAATACCGAATTTAAGCGCGACGTTATATGTATGAAGCTCGGAAAAACTGTATTCGATCGCCTGATAACCGCCTTTGCGCACGATAGAAATAAAACCAATCGGAATTCCTTCGATGCTTTCCGCGTAATTAAAAAAACCAATCTGGACTCCCTTCATTGGTCTTGCGGATATATTAATAAATCCGATTTGCGGACCTCTCATTTCTTTTACGGATGTGTTTACAAAACCGAATTGAATTCCGCTTGTTCCGCCGATGTTTGTATTGATAAAACCGGCTTGAATTCCTTTTGTAATACCGGCATTTGTATTAATAAATCCCGTCTGAAACCCGTTAAAATTATCCGCGACAGTATTGACAAAACCTGCCTGAAACCCCGAGAAATTCTTCCCGACTGTATTTATTAAACTTGCCTGAAACCCCGAAAAATCGGCGGTGTTCCAGTTTATAAAACCTGTTTGGAAAATTCTATGATCTCCGACCGCGATGTTAACAAAACCCGCAAGCGGAAGATAAAAAGGTTCCCGCACAACATTAAAGAAAAATGTATATAAATGAGCCCTTGATCCCGAAGCTTCATCGCCGTCTCCCCTTCGGCGCGTCGCTTCCGAACCTATCCTGGAAAAATTATTCATTGTTATCATCGCGCGTTTTCCTTCGGCGAGCGTGACATCAGTGCGGAGAAAATCGCTTCCCTGCCGGAGCGTTATGCGATATAAACCGGGTTCAAGCCCGAGTTCCAGCGGACGGGTTGTTTTTGTGATTTCCACTATTAAATGATCCCGGCTGTTGCGGATCGAAAGCCGTCCTGTTATGTTTTCGTCGAACGAAATTCCGGCTGTTGTTCGGCTTAGATCGGTCAGAACTAAATCGCCGCTTCCGCTTATTTGAATATCGTAATTGGGATGCTGCGCTCCGTATAACGATGATTCTGTCCGCGCAAGTGTTTCGGTATACGCATAACGGTAAAGTTCGTTTAACGTTACGCGCCCGTCACCGACAGAGTCGGCGGCTCCGCGCAGACCCGCAACAAGAGAATGAGTAAAAAATGACGCCGAAATTCTGTCCGATTCCTGCGAAGCTTCGTTAGCTGAACTTGAAGTTAAAAACGCGTGTCCTTCTGCGGAAAAAGAGCTGTCAGCGAGGAATGGAAGAGTTCTTTCTCCCCCTTTAAGGCGCGTAAAAGCTCCGGATGCGCAAGAATCAAGAACAACGATCCGCATGTCCGCAGGGATACTGCTGATGCGGTTGCGAAGATCGCGGTACGAATACATTTCGCGGTTTAGCAAAAGACCTTCTTCGTCGGAATGACCGGAATAATAAAAAATAATTTCCGTGCGCCTGTTGTTTCCCCTTGCGCGCAGCACCTGTTCATGCATGGCGTCTATATGCCTGTTTATTTCCCTGACAGAAGGCTCGATAAGAAGGGTTGAATCTTCGTTCGTTATGCCGCCCATTTCGGAAAAAACATCTAACATTGATCTTGCGTCTGTCACTGCGAACTTTAATAAAACGCGTTCTCTGCCGCCGTTATTTGATCCGACAAATATCCCGAAACGGCGCGTAGTGTTTTCCGCTTCCGAGGAAAATAAATTTCCGATTATAAAAAATAATAAAAATAAAAAAACAATCTTTAATTTCATAACAACTCCCTTATTGATTTTTTAATAATGTAAAAGTTTCCACTTCATATTCATTAAACGCGGTCTTCCCCAGCTTTGAAGCTTCGTCGGGATTACCGTATATTTCAGCGGCAAGCCGCTTTGCTGACGTTAAAATATTCTGAACATTAACCGGAGCGTTAGACGCAACAAAAAAGAAAATTTCGTAATCCGGAGCGTCATCCAGCGTAAAAGCTTCATCCAGAGGAACAGCCCTTCCGCGATCGAGCAAAGTGCTTTGACGCAGTGTATACGGATAATGCATCGTTACGGCGGATCTTCCGTCTATGGAAAAAATCATTCCGTATTTTTCGCTTCGGCTGTCCGCCGGAACGCTGTAAACAATTTGAATCGTATTGCCCTCGTTAATTGAATTTTGATCCGCTAATTTAATAATATCACCTGTGATGTTTTCTTTCATGTATATGCTGATATTGATTGAATCTTCGTCAGCAAGTCCTGCGCCTTTCATTCGTTCGGTTATTTCTGTTTTACCGGAATTGTTAAAAAGGAATAAAGGAATAAAAGCAATTAAAAGAAGAGCCGCCGCGGAAATCACAAATGCAAGAGGTTTTGCTCTTTTTCGCAGTTGCAAAGAATTATTAAATTCCGCTCGCTGTAATTTTTCCCGGGGAAAAATATCTTCCCGCGAAACCCGCGTATAGAAATCATTATCGGAGCGGACAAGACCGGCAAGCTCATCCGCCAGTTTTTTGTCATTTTTCATCGCTTCTTCCATTAAAATTTTTTCTTCGCCGGTTACTTCGCCAAGATGATAACGTTCAAGCAAAAAAGCGGAAATTCGCGGATTATTCATAATCGTTCTCCTTCCAATTTAATTTTTGCGCGTGAGTTGAAAGCAAGAAGCCTTTTTCTCACTCCGGAAATCGAAAGCCCGCAAGCTTCTCCGATTTCTTTTAAAGTCATGCCGTCTCTATGGTACATAAAACATATCGCTCTTGAAGATTCCGATTCATCCTGCAAAATGGCATCCATGAGCATGGAATCCTCTATCCTTTCATATTGAGGATCATGAGACGCCGAAGACATGACCAAATCGTTTCCGCTGCCGAAGGCCGAAAATTTTCGCCGCCTAAGCCGATTCAGGCAGATATTGGTTGCAATAGTGTAAAGCAGGCTGGAAAGAAATTGACCTTTAAGCCTTTTGCGGTAACGAAGAAGGTTAACAAACACATCCTGAGCCGCGTCAAGCGCTTCATCATTATCCTTAAGCAGACTTGAACACCTTCGAAAAACCATTGGCGCGTATTTTTTGTAACAAGTTTCAATATCGATATTCATAACTCATATTAATGTAACAAATTTAAACCGAAAAATTGCACAATTTTGTATTTTTTTTTAAAACTTTACAGCGAAGAGATTTACTGCGAAACACACTAACACCACGAACTTGCATTTTGCTGGCTCTGTTTTATTTCCAAGAAATCCCGGTTTTATTTCTGAGATTTCTTAGGTTTTGGAAAAAAATATCGGACAAAAAGTTCGTGGTGTTGGTGTGTTTCGTGGTAAAACCCCTAAACAACCGGTTCGCGAGAAAAATCTTCAGAAGCTTGGTTTGTTGCGGCTTATTTGCTTCCGGTTCTTTTATTCCAGGTGGCGTTAATTTTGGCTTTTTCGTCCTTGGAAATTTTTGCGGTTTTAGTTTGAGCGCCTTCTCTGCCGCCGGGAATTTGTTTTAAACGCGGCGCCGGAAGTTTATCGTGTATTTCCTGCAGATTATGAGCCACAGAATTATACTTCCCTGCCAGAATCATATCATTGGCGTGCTGGAGCGCAAGGCTTTTATACTCTTTTATGGCTCTTCCGACTTCGTCTCTGTCTTTGCAATTTTTGTATTTACTTACTTCAGCATCTACATTTAACATTTTTCACCCTCTATTATAAATGTTGTAAACTGAGTAGATATTATACTATTTTTTATGTAAAAGTCAATATGCCGAATAACTCTGGTGTTAAGATTGATTGCGGGCACGCAGGCAGCTTCATTAATTGTGATTTTTTATTTAACTTTTTTCATCATAATAAAAAAACAGGTCATTTGCGCAATTCCATAACCTGCGAATGCGGATACCAGTCTGTCTACAATGTTAACAGGAATTCGCGAAACAATTTCCGCGATTATTACAGGTGTGTTTCCTTTAAACATGGTCGCGCTGAATATTGCCGCAATTCCCGAGCCTGACAGTTTATATGAAGCATCTAATGTAATAATGACAGTTGCAATGAAACCGCCTAAAAAACTCATGCCAAGACACAGGGCAAAGGAAAATATTATAAGAACAATAACCCTGTCCATAATAGTTCCAATAAGACTGCTTTTTACATTAACGCCTGCGTTAGTTAAGGGCTTCTTTTGCAAAAGGTCAAGCTCTCTTGGAAAAATCCTGATAAAAAGCCATGTGATAAATGCCGTGGCAATATTACAAACAGCAAACAGGTATCCTTCCCATCCGTAACCCCATAAAGTGTGATAAATAATATTCGTTAGAGCCGCGCAAACTGCTCCGCATAAAACACCGCCTGTAAGCGTTACAGAAATTGTAAGAATTGTATCGAGATATAACGGAATCCCCGAAAGAAAACTTAGTCTGCTGATAGTGATGTTAAGCAATGTCCCTGCGAGGCATAAAAAAATCATTGTCATTATCTTGCGCATGTTTAATCATATCATATAATATTATTTATGCCGGTAGAAAATGCCGCTATGTCAGGAGGGATTGAATCATATATCCGCCTTGTATGGCTCTTTACGGTTTTTATTACAGTCCTCATGCTGCTTCTTTGTTACCTATACATGGCGGTGCGCAAAGCCAAAGAACAGGAAATGCTAAGCCGTGAATTTTCTAATTTAATGATAGAAGGACTAGAAACAGAAAGAAGCCGCATTTCACGCGAGCTTCATGACTCAGTGCTTCCGCTTGTGCGCGAAGGGCACGGTTCAAATGAAACGCAGGTTTCAGATTTAATCCGATCAATATGTATAAACCTAATGCCGCCCGATTTTACCAGGCTTTCTTTAAAGGATTCCCTGGCGCTTCTTTGCGCGCAGTTTTCAAAAAAATCAAATTTTGAGTACGTTTGCTCCATCGATGAAAACCTCGATTTTTCGGGGATTACCGCAGAAAACCAGCTTCATATTTACCGCATGATACAAGAAGCGTTTAACAACATATATAAACATTCCAAATCAAAAAAAGCTGTTTTAACTGTAAGGCGCGATTTTAAAGGCTCTATCTTAAATCTTGTTATCTGTGTTTGTGATGAAGGAATAGGCATTCAAAACCTGCACGCAAATAATGAAGGTCTTGGAATAAAAAGCATACGCCAGCGCGCGGAAATTATCGGCGCTTCTGTCGATTTTATCAGTGAAAATGCAAACGGTCTTATGGTAAAAATAGAACTACCCCTGCCAATAACTTTAGAGCAGCAAAATGGATAAAATGCCGAATATCATTATTATAGAAGATCACCCTATAATGAGGGGAGGACTTGTTTCTTATTTTACGGGAACCCGACGCTGGAATGTCCTTGGAGCGGTTTCAAATATAGAAGACGCTAAAATACTTATGTCCTCGCCTTACGGTAATTCAAAAACAAAAGTTGATTTACTATTAATAGATATTCAACTTGAAGATGGCTGGGGTCTTGATATTATTCCGTGGTTAAAAACGCAAACTTTAAGCGGAATACAAATGCCTGTCATGGCTGTTTACTCATCCTTTGATGATTATGCTCATGTAAGCGCCTGCCTTAGCATGGGTATCAAAGGTTTTGTCTGCAAACGCCGCAGCGAGCGCGAACTGGAAAACGCTCTTTTAAAAGTAATGGAAGGCAAAACCTATATTGATGAATCTGCTCAGGCAAAATTGGATACTAATGCAAGCCTTTTTAATCTTTTAACAAAGCGCGAAACTGACATTTTAAATCTTGTTAAAAAAAATCTTTCTAATAAACAAATCGCTTCTCATCTGGGCATCAGCCAAAGAACCGTAGAAAATATTATTAGCTGTGTTTATGATAAAACAGGAATAAAATCTAGGCTTGAACTTCAAATGCTGTAAAGCTGGAATATAATTATTAGTTTTCAAGGTTTTAACGAATTAATGGGAATAACATAAATGCCGTCTTTCCGTTTTCTTCCAAGTCCTCCGCCTGTTATAACCGCAAGACATGACGGTTCTCTTGCTCCGTTGGAGATCATTTTATTTTTTAATCTGTTTAATGTTTGAGCGGCTTTCTCAATTTGATTTTCTCCGAGTTTAATTTCGAATCCTCCCCATGAGCCATCCTGCATTTCGATAATTGCGTCAACTTCCAGGCTGCTGTTATCTCTGTAATGATATAGAGAGCCGCCGTAATACTCTGCATAAGCAGAGAGGTCTCTCATGCAAAGGTTTTCGAACATAAAACCATAAGTATTTAAATCATCGAGTAAATGCCGTCTTCCCATACCAAGCGCAGCAACAGCCAAAGAAGGATCCGCAAACATAATTTTTGTTGTACTTCGAATCCTTGTTTTTGAACGAATGCCGGGATTCCAGCCCGGGATATCCTCAATTACAAAAATTCGTTTAAGATCATATAAATACTGCTGAACACTATTTCGCGATAATGAAGTTTCATTATTATTTTGCCTGCTTTCGTTTTCGCCGTTATAATCCGATGTTAAAGTGCTTTCATTTACAGTTGTCGAGTTATTTCTGGCAAGCGATTTTATCAGTATGTTTAATTTAACGGGATTACGTCTGGAAAAATCACTGCCGAATAAATCATTTTTTATAATCGCGTTAATATATTCGACAGAAACGCTTCCGGCTTTTTCTATAGGCAGATTAAGCGTTTGAGGCCATCCTCCGCGGATTGTAATATCAATAAGATGAGCAAGATCAATATCGGCTGTAAAAGGTTTTATTTTTTTATTGGAAAAAACATCAGCCAAAGATACAAGCCCGGCGGAATCACTTGATTCAAAAAGCGTCATTGGGCGCATACGAATAATTGCAATTCTGCCGGCTCCGCTGTGCTTGTAAGACTCACGAGGCGGAGTAACAGAACCTGTTAATATATATTTTCCAAATCCAGGCGTTTTATCAACATCAAATCTGACAGCATCCCAAATACCGGGGACTTCCTGCCATTCATCAATAACATGAGGCGCCTTTCCGTCTAAAATGAGAGAAGGATTAATCTCAGCTCTTGTTTTATTTGCGTAATTTCCCGCAGGATCCATTATGTAAGAAACGCTGTTTGCGTGATTAAGAGATGTCCATGTTTTTCCGCACCATTTTGGACCCTCAACAGAGACTGCGCCGAACAACTTTAAATACTCGGATAATTTCTTGTCCGCAAGCCTTGTTTTATACCCTTCTTTCTTAACAACCATATAATACCTGCTTTAAGTATATATAATTTTGTGCAAAAAGCAAGTCTAGAAATATACAAATAGCAAATATATTTTTGTGCAAAAAGTAAGTTAAAAAAAGCGCAAAAAGCAAGAAATTTGGATTAAAAATTTATTCCAAAACCGTGCGTAACTACTCATGACAGAATATTCGTCTTGTCTTTAGAATTTCCTTTGAACTCTCGTATGAGAGTTTAAAATCAAAAACGGTTTAAAAAACCGAATAAGGAAAAACTATGAAAAAGTTTTTGATCTTGGGAATGACAGTTTTAATCCTGTCATTGGCGTTCGTTGGCTGTGATGAGGATGACAACACTAGCGGCGGTGCAAAAGACATCATATTGGAGGGAAGCGACGAACTGCCTTTAGGCGCAACTTTTGATTTATCAGCCGCCAAATTTACCATTGGCGGTAAAGAAGCTGCAGGTGTTGAAATAACATGGGCAATTAAAGATGCCAAAGGTACAGGTGCAACAATTAACGGAACAACTCTTAATGCCAATGAATTTGGAATCGGAACCAACTGGGGTGAAGTTGTACTCACTGCTGCTGCTGTTGGTCAGGATTTTACAAAGGACTTCTCTTTTTATTTAAAGCGCTGGAATCCAACAACAAAAACTGCATATTTAACTGCCGTTAAAGGTTCAGGGTATGGCGCTTGGGAAACAGGTGACGCAATATTTATTAACTCTGTTGTTAATAATTTTTCTCTTGCAGCTAACACAGGGTATAACGTAGCAATTTCCGGTATTCTATCCGGAGAATTGGGAGATGATAGTTTTCAATTTTATTTTTTAAATACCGCACCTCCAAATTATAACTTCCTTGCAATTTCCGATTATGTAAATGCAGCAATAACAGATGCTGGAAATGGCGCAGGTACAGCTACAGCTATTGTTACTACTATTAATAATTTTGCAAGTACAAATAGAAGTTATGACCGCATTGGAATACAAATTAGTAAAGGCGAGCAAGGAATCTCTGACTCAGATGTAGGAAAGGTTATGTTAAAAATAAGCAATATGACAGTTTCTATTACATCGAATGGGGAGAATGAAAAAACATATTCGCTATATGGTGTTGGCGTTAGTCAAACGGAATGGAATTCTATTCCATTATTAGGTTCCGGTTTAGCGCCATCAGCATTGATTAATAAATCTCTAACCGCGTCTGAGGTCGATGAAGCATTTACGATACTAGCCGATGATGATGATGGTACACAATTGAGTAATCAAACAGAAGCTCAATTAAGGGAAATATTATCAGGTTATGGTTCTGATGTAGATACAATTATTGATAAACTCGAACAACAGGGTTGGGTATTATATGCAACTACACAAACACAGGATTCAAATGATTATGCTGATATAATTGGCATAAGATAGAAATTTAATTTCAACGCATATGGTGCCAGGCACCATGCCTCAAAACCGTGCGTAACTACTCATGACAGAATATTTGTCTTATCTTTAGAATTTACTATGAACTCTCGTATGAGAGTTTAAAAACAAAAGCGGTTTGTAAAACCGAAAAGGAAAAGAAAATGAAAAAAAAATTTATCTTGGGAATGACAGTTTTAATCCTGTCATTGGCGTTCGTTGGCTGTGATGAGGACAAAGACAACAACAACGACAAAGGCGCGGCATTAACTGTTACCGGTCTTAGTGATTATAATGGCAAATATTTTTATGGAACAAATGGCAGCACAATTCATGCTATGGCAGCTAACGGCAATGCAGCTCTCATCAGCGGCGGCTCTGTTTCATTAAGTGTCAAAACTGAAGCAGGTGCAAATTATACAGGAAGCGGAAGTGTACAATTATATTTTTATACTTTTAATTCCGCAAATATTGCAAGTGAAATGCCAAGCGCCGGCGCTTCTGTCGGCTCTATAACAGTTAACTTTAATAACGGAAATGGCGGCAGCGTTGCATTTTCTCAATAATTAATTTTAATTTAAAAAGGCTGTCCATTAATTAGCGGGCAGCCTTTTTTATACCCATAAATGGGCTATGCTAAAAATCATGTAAATATAAAAAAAAATTCGATTTACACAACATTTTCTATTAGCTCATTGCGTTATTTTTTGGTTAAAACAGTAGCTCCGTCTTCAAAATAAAGTGTAAGAGTTTTATCTTTAATATTGTAGGTTATAGTAAAAGAATTATACAATTCATCATAATACGAGTCGGCAAAAGCGATTTTAGCTTCATTTTTTGAATACCATTTTAATTCTCCAGTTAAATCATTATAAAGACAATAATGAGTTACAGTTATAGTTAACTTATCACCGCTGGTTTTATAAATACCTTTAATGTAAGGGTCATCATATTGCATTTCGAAATTACCATTATTAAATATGTATGTAATTTTCGAATCTATGGTCTCCCATGTTCCATTAAGAGACGAATCCACATCAGAGCTGTCATCACAGCCGACAATTGCCATTGCGAATACCAGTGTAATTGCCAGTATTCCAAACATAAATTTTCTACTTTTCATCATTTTCTCCAAAAAACTTAAAATAAATCTATCCATAACATGGAATATAACTGTAATACTTACATAATTATTTTTTATTGTCAACTGTTTTACAGTTGATACTCATTTCATTACAGTTGTCTATGATTGTTTTACAGAGTTTATAAAATATAAAAATTAAGGTTATGCTGATATATGACTCATTTTCAAAGAAAATTTATCGAAAATCTTCGATTTTTACGAAAAAGAAAGGGAATAAGTCAGTTAAAGATGTCTGAAATGGTTAATATTTCTCCAAATTACTTAAATGCAGTAGAAAACGGCAGAAATTTCCCATCTCCGGAGGTAATTCAAAATATTTCTGATGCTCTGGGAATAGCGCCATATCAATTATTTTTAGAATATCCGTCGGAAGAAGCGCCTATCAATAACATGGTGTCTGATTTAATAACAACAAAGCAACGGCTTATAAAAGAAATAGACGAGCTCATTAAAAACCACATAAAAGAATCGTAACGCGGTATCACTGGACAGACTCTAGTTTTTTACGTTTTAAATCAAGCCTTTCTCGTTTAACTATTTTTTTTATTTTTAATGTTTCGTATTCGCTGGATGTTAGAGGTCTGCCTAGCGTTTGAGCGAGCTCTATGGCTTTTCTATTATCATATTTCAATATATCCGGATTAGTTTTTACAATTATTAAATTCTTAGTCATTATTTTCTCCTTTTAAATATTTTTTAATTAATGCTTTGCTTGCTTTTGTATCAAAAAATAAACGATTCCCGAATAGAACCTGTGCTCCATATTTATCTACATAATGTTCAATTAAAATAGTTTTACTGTCAAAAACCACAAAACCTTCAAACCCGGCATCAAGTGAGTCCTTTGCAACATAAGCAAAAAGTGTACCTGCTATATTGTCGATTTTTTTATTTTTGCCGATATTGTCAGGAGCTAATTCAATACGGTAAATAATATTATACAATGAACTTGGCACTTCTTCAAATTCAACTAAACCTTGAATTTCATCATTCTCTAAAAATGCTATTTTCTGTGAAATTGCACCAAATGATTTATCCCAATCAAAATTCCAACCTTCCTTTTTTAATTGTTTTGCCGTAGATAATACAATGTTCACAGATAACAACCGCATACTATTGTTATATCACCTTTAATAATGCAAAACAAGGTCTCATGGTTTGTCTTTTATATCATTCGGTACCTTACACCATTACGTTACCGCTTACAAAACAGGCTGCGGTATGTCTTTACCATCAAATGGAGCTAACGCGACAGATATGTCATTAGCAATATCTTTATCTAATCCGCCTGCTTCCGCCATTTTATTCAGCACCTGCATTGTCTCTTCGTGATTTCGCGCGGGGTGATAAGGACGCTCCTCGCTTACCGCCTGATAAACATCAATACACGCTAGCAGCCTTGAATTGAAATCCAGTTCATCAGCTTTTTTTCCAAACGGGTATCCTGCGCCGTTTAATTTTTCATGATGATTAGACGCCCAGCTGCATATAGACTGAAAACCGTCAATATCTTTTAAAAGATTCCACGTTTCGCGCACATGTTCTTTAATGGTGATAAATTCTTCATCGGTTAGTTTACCGGGCTTTTCCAGAATTTCTACAGGAGTTTTTAATTTACCTATATCATGAAAAGCCGCCGCAGCATATAATAATATCCGTTCATCTTTTTCGTATTTATAATATCCGCCCATAAACCATGCTTTATTCGCGATCTGGGTCGAATGTTTCTGAGTAAAAATCGATTTATAGTCAATGATCTTTGTAATAAAACCTGCAAGATTAAAAATGACATGGACATCTGTATCAACAATCCATGGAATGAAAGCCGCTTCGGCAGTTTCATGAATTGCATTATCATTCAATGAAGTTATCAAAGGCCAGTCAAAAATTTCCAGCATTACTTCCGCGGCTCTTTTGCTGAATTTTTTTCCTTTCTCTTCAGCGATGATGTTCCGGACAGAAGAAAGCTCCTCCTGTTTCAGCCGCTGTAAATGATGAGCTACATCAATTGAATCAGCTATTGCAATAATTTCCGCTTCCAACGGGCCTTCACCTTCCCGTATTCCAAACGCTCCTTTGCCGTCTGCCCGTTCATGATGATAGAGGATAAAATCTTTTACGTTTGTTTTAAAACCAAGAGTATCAATATTTCTCTGACCGTATTCGCAGTGTTTTTTCATGACAGGATCATAGTGAGCGCCTGTCCGCTGCGCAAGAATATACTCGGTAAGAGCGTTGTCATGCAAAAGTGCGCAAAGCGCAAGGCTCATAATTTCTTCCGGGTTTTTTCCTATTATTTTTCCCATTTTCGCGCACAAGACCGCAATTCTCTTACCGTGATTTGTGCTGGCTCCTAAAAGCTCATGCTCTACACAATCCAGGGCGGCGGTTATAGATTTGATAAGGGAGTCTAATCGTATTTTCATTTAACGTCATTATACAAACAGCGCGGATATTAATCAATTATTCGAAAATATGCTAACTTTCAATATAATTTAATAACCAAAAATCCCGCCGCTCCGATACTGTAATCTGTTTGTTCTTCCCATGATGCAAACAAATTACCGCCGATCATTTCTAATCCTGTGTAAACAAAGCCTTCGGGCAGGACAGGCAGCAGCGGATGATTTATTCTTGTGCTGCGCGGTGCGGTATTGTAGAAGGTATCAATCGAAATTTCCGTTCCTTTTGACGAGTTTCCCAGTGTGTCTGTACGGTACATGAAAGACGCGGGGTTAGAATTTTTTTTTACTGCCCGGTAATAGTAAAAACCGTCGGCGGCAAGGCGCAGCGTATCAATATCCCAATCTTCATCTTCGGGGAAAAGCTGAAGCACGGGGATATTTATGGGAAAGATCGAATTTGAATTCATGTTAAATGTCCATGTTCTCGGCGAAGGCGGCTTTTCGGCTGTATCGATAAAACGATTGTCAGTATAAAGAACTGCGGCAGGCTGATTTTCATAAAAAACGAAGCCGCCTGCAGTGTAAGACTTGAAAAATTCTCCGCCGGAAAAACGGTACATAACGATATCCGATTGATCCGCTCCCGAAATTTTTTCTGTGTTGGGTAAAAGTTTTAAAAAACCGTCGCGGTTAACGACAAGAAAAAAAGCATCTTCATTCTTTTCGATAAAACGAATATGCAAAGCATAAGGCCAGGGAACAAGGGGCATAGAATATACCGCGTCTTCGATAGATTCAATATGAACAGGTCCTTCTTCGGTTAACAAAAACCAAAGCGGATACTCCCCCGTCTGCAAAACAGCCATCGGCCACGCTCCTGTCCATGTTATTAATCCCGAAGCGTCATTGGATTTTTCACTCGAACGGTTGCAGGATAACAAACAAAAAAGAAAAAGAATTATTAACCACGAACCACACGAACACCACGAACTTTTAATACATGGCTTTATTTTATTTTCCAAGAAATCATAGAAAGCAGTCAAAGATTTTTTTGGTTTAAGAAAAAAACATCGAAGCAAAGGTTCGTGTTGGTTTGTGCGGTTCGCGGTAAATTCTTCATTCTTGTTCGCGGTAAAATTCTTCAATCTAAATCCTGTAAAAAAGTAATTTTTTTATTTTCAAGTTCTCCGGGGATTACGGCGACTTTGCCGCAAAATCTGTCCCAAATTTCCGCGTCATCGGTGAACTCTTCGCCAATAACCTGCGCCGCTTTCTGATGAGCGTCAAAAATTCCAGAAAATTTAAATGTCTGCGGAGTCTGCGCCAATCCCACATTCACCCGCTTCAAATGGCGTTTTATAAAACCTACTTCACACTGCTCACTCCCCACTTCCTTGGGAGTTTCTGTCAGCTGAAGAACCGGAACAACGGCGTTGTATTTCTTAACCGCGGCAATTGAATTTTTTACAAGCGAAGAGCTTACCCAGGGACGGGCTCCGTCATGAATCAGCACATAATCGGGATTAAAAGAAGCAAGAAAAGAAAGCGCGTTAAACACCGAAGCGCGTCGCGTACTGCCGCCTGTAACAAAATTTATTTTAAAACTTTTATTGTTAAAAAATTCTTTTGGGAGCGCGCTCCTTGCTTCTTCTTCGCAGCCTTCAGGTATAACAATTATAATATTTTCTGTTAACGCGGAAAATGTTCTGACGCAGCTTTCAAGAACAGTATCGCCGCCGGAAATTTCTGTACGCCGCTTTAGCCGCGCAAATTCTTTTTTTACCCCGCTCATCCGCGATGACGCCCCCGCAGC
>JGI24695J34938_10000935_pt1 | contig 26639 bp, 24 predicted proteins | sample TergutCo191P3_FD_34938 | JGI IMG/M metagenome (IMG submission 34938)
TATAAAAGGACGGCTTATAACGGCATTAATAATGAAGAGAGCCTGCGCGTTTCATTTGACAGAGATATTTTATTTCGTTTAAATACCGGTGATGACCTTGCGGTCTGCGAACAGGAGGAAGACTGTTTATATATTCTGGATGATGATCATCTGGTTATGGAGATAAAAACGGCAAACGCGATTCCTTTGTGGCTCACTAATACGTTAAGCGAAAATAAAATATTTCCTGTTTCTTTTTCAAAATACGGCGTATGTTATGTGAAACATATTTTAGGCAGAAAGGAGGCAGCAGATGCCGCTTAATTTACTTACCGGCAGTTTAATCAATAATATTCCGACATTGCAAGGCATGATAATATGCACGTTTTTTTCCCTTGTTTTCGGTCTTGCGTCCGCCGGAATTTATATGTATAAAAATAAATTCAGCCGGAGCATGGCTGTAACTCTTGTACTGCTGCCCGCTATTGTACAGATTATCATTATGCTTGTTAACGGAAATATCGGCGTAGGCATCGCTGTCGCCGGAGCTTTTTCGCTGATTCGTTTCCGCTCAATACCGGGAACCGCGAAGGAAATAGTCGCGCTGTTTTTTACTATGGCAATTGGTTTTGTTACAGGGCTTGGTTATGTATTTTACGCTCTTATTTTCCTGCTGATTGTCGGCGGAGCGTGGCTTTTATTGACGCGGTTTTCATTCGGCGATAACAGCAGCATCAGGTTTTTAAAAATAAAAATACCGGAGAATCTGGACTATGAAGGGCTCTTTGACGATGTCTTCGCGAAGTATACCAGCAGCGCCGAACTGAAATCCGTAACGACAACAAATATGGGCAGTCTTTTTGAGTTGGTATATATTGTCAGTTTAAAACCGGCTTTAACGCCGAAATCTTTTATTGATGAATTACGCTGCCGTAACGGCAACTTAACTATTATGTTAAGCCGAAGCCGCGACGGGGAGGAGTTATAAAATGAAGAATAACGTAAAAATGAATTTTACTGCCGCGGCTCTATGTTTAATTTTATTTACCGGATGCGCGAGAGAAGCGTACGCTGCCGGAATAATAGAATCGCAAACAGCGCGCGCGGAAATCGCCGCGGTCAGCGCTAAACAAATACAGTTTACAGACGGCGTATCGCGCATCACATCGGGAGGGAGGTATGTGCTTTACGGCGAGCATGAAGGCCAGATTCTTATAGAAGCCGCGAGGAGCGATGCCGTAGAAATTGTGCTTGACGGCGCGGTACTCCGCAACCCGAAAGGGCAGGCGATATTAGCTCCGCGCTCAGGGGGAGTTGAACTGATTCTCGCTGACGGGACAGTTAATTCAATATCGGACGGAATTTATTCCGATGTTGAAAATAACGCCGCGGTATTTGTCCAGCATAACCTGATTATCTCAGGCGGCGGAACGTTATATGTTATGGGTAATCATCATCACGGTATCCGCGCGCAGGATTTTCTTACGATTAACGAAGGAGTATTTTACATAACGGCGGCAGGAGACGCTCTGCGGGGACGCGACGGAGTGATTATCAACGGCGGAACGTTTAATTTAAAAGCCGGAGGAGACGGCATTCAATCCAATAATGATTCCAACCCGGAATACGGTTTTATTACGATAAACGGCGGCTCGTTTAACATTGAAGCCGCGGATGACGGAATTCAAGCGGAGACAAACGTGACTATTAACGGCGGAAACATTCAGATTACCGCCGCAGATGACGGCATAACCGCGAAAAAATCGGTGTTAATATCAGGCGGAAGAATTGATATTTTAAACAGTTACGAAGGAATCGAGGGGTTAAATGTCACAATAACCGGCGGTGACATCAATATATACGCGAGAGATGACGGCATTAACGCGCGTGAATATAACGCCGCCGGCGGTTTCCGCGGCAGGCAAATGAGGCGGGGTCCTCTTAATCCTGATATTTATGTGCGCATAACGGGCGGAAATATGTTTGTCCATGCGTTAAGGGACGGGATTGATTCAAATAACAACATCTTTCTGGAAGGCGGATCGCTTTTTGTCAGCGGACCGTCAAGGGGAATGGACGGAGCAATCGATCTTGACGGTACGTTTCTTATAACAGGCGGAAAACTTGTTACCGCTGGCACTGTATTAAATATATCAAGGCAGTCCGCGCAGCCGGTTATTTCTGTTATGTACACAAGGCAGATGCCGTCTGGGACTATGCTTGATATTAAAGACGCGGACGGGAGACCTCTTTTAAGTTATACCTCTCAAATTGCTTTTTCAGCGTCTGTTTTCACATCGCCGGATTTTTCCGCCGGAAGCGTTTACTCTCTGTTTATTAACGGAGAGAAGACCAACGACATTACGTTAAACGCTCTTATAACAAGCGTAAACGGGAACAGCGCTCTTGCCGGCGCGGGCAGCGCTAACAATTCCTTTGACGTTATCCAGCCCGGTGATTCCGGTAGGGGCAGAGGTTTCGCTCCTCCTCAGGGAGATTTCGTTCCGCCAGGCGGTTTTGGCAGGGATTTCCGTGAGATGCCTAACCCCGGCGATTTTGGCGGCAGAAGAGAATTTCCCGTTCCTGAAAACAGAGGCAGGCGCATGGACGCGCCGCCGCGGATTTAACAGAATTTATTATGATGTTACCGTTGCTTTTAAGCGCTCTTTATGTCAGGAAGTCAGAGCTTTATGCGTTTCTTTTAACTGCTTGATGACCGGCAGCTTCTGCGGGCATTTTTCCTCACAAGCGCCGCATGCCGTGCACTTTGAGGCGTCCGCGGTTTTCTGCCAGCTCAGTCCTTTACTCGCGTCGTCATACGCTTTTTTCGCGTGCTCTGTAAGTTCATAAACGCGGTACCTGTTCATAAGCTCAAAAAGATAGGGAATATCAATTCCGGCGGGGCAGGGTTTGCAGTAATTACAGCCTGTGCAGTAGAGCATCGCGAGTTTCTTGTTTTCTTCCATCATTGTTTTGATGTGTTTCATCTCGCCGTCAGTCAGATGTCCGGTACGTGAAGCGACATCAAAATTTTCATCCAGCATTTTTATATTTTCCATGCCTGATAGAGCGATATCAACATTTTCATTCGCGAGCACGAAGCGAAGAGCCGTTTCCGCGGTGCTGACGCGGACATTGTTTTTTTCTTTTAAGAGTCCCTGGATTTTTTCGCTTGGCGCGCCAAGACGCCCGCCGCCGACAGGCCCCATCACGACAACGCCGAGCCCTTTCGATTTCGCATACGCGAGATTCTCTTCGTTGGATCGATCCAGCATATTGTACTGCACAAGAGTCGATTCAAATATTCCTGAGTCTACTATCTCTTTATAGTTTTCCGGCGCGTCATGATACGAAAATGAGATATGCCTGATAAGCCCCTGCTCCTTTGCCTTGTACGCCGCCTGAACCGGACCGAATTTAATGTCTTTGTCCAGCCAGCCTTTAAAACTTTTCAGCGAGATGCCCCAGAAATGATAGAAGTCGATGTAGTCTGTATCAAGTTTTTTTAAGGAGTTTTCCAGCCTCTCCATCCAGTGATCGCCGTCATTGTCTTCTATCGGGTTTTTTGTTGAAAGGTATATTTTTTCGCGGTAACCTTTCAGCGCTTTCCCGACAGAGATTTCGCTTAATTTTTCGCAGTAGAGCGGAGCGGTATCTATATAATTCACGCCCATATCAAAAGCTTTCTGCATCAGAGGAACCGCGAGGTCATCATCAATATATTTCTGCCCGTTGATTTCTTTTATAGGAAGCCGCATCGCTCCGAAACCAAGCGCGGAAACTTTTACGCCTGTCTTTCCAAATTCTTTATAAACCATTTTTTACTCCTCACATTTCAAGAACGATATCATTCTGCGCCTTCAGAATCGAGGCGGGAATGTAATTGCTGTCCATTGCCTGACCGTTAACTGACATTTTTCTGCAGCCGCTTTCTTTTCCGTCAGGGTTATTTACCTGTATGTTAAGTTTGCATCCCCTGAAAGTTTTCTCCAGCTTAAAGGATTTCCACCCAGCGGGGATCGCGGGCGAGAGGCGCAGTCCGTCGATATCAGGGCGCAGCCCGAGAATTCCTTCTACGCAGCCGACCATGACTGTGCTCGCGGTTCCTGTAAGCCAGTGGACATGGCTTCGTCCTTCAAACGGACTGTCCGAGCTTTCAGTGAATTGAGAGTAAACATACGGCTCCATAAGGCGGATGCCCGCTATTTCGTTTTGAGCGGCAGGACAGCTTTCAAGGTAGTATTCAACCGCGCGTCCGCCGCGTCCCAGAAGCGCTTCGGCGAGAATCAGCCAGCCCTGCGACTGAAGGAAGATGCCGCCGTTTTCTTTTGTGGACGGGTTGAATAAAAGAGCCAGCGCTCCGTCAAAGGCGTGTTTGACATAGGAGGGAGCCATTAACCTCGCTCCGTATTTTGTGTTCAGTTCCTTGTAAACCAGATCGAGGATACGTTTGCTCCGCGCTTCATCGGCGAAGCCTGAGATTACCGCCCAGCTTTGCGGGTTCAGCCAGATGCTCGCTTCGGGATCGCCGCCCTTGCCGACAGTCACATCGTGTTCAGTGATGCCGCGCACAAAGCGGTCAGCGTCCCAGCATTTTTCTTCGATCTTTTTCTCGAAGCGCGTTTTCAGCTCCTGCATCGTAATTTCTGTTGACGAGTCTTTTCTGTATTTTGAAAAACGGATCATGATCTCGAACGCGTAGTAAAGCTGCATCGCGACAAAAACAGACACTCCGTTCGCGCCCAGCCTGAGGCAGTCGTTCCAGTCGGCATGAAGCCCCGCCGGAAGGCCGTGAATACCCAGATGGTTCAATGAAAAATCCACCGCTTTTTTCAGGTGATCGAATAACGTGTCCTGCCCTTCGTCAGCGTAGGGAATTATTTCGTCTAACAGGGCTGTATTGCCGGTTTCCGTGATGTACTTCCACACTGTCGGGAAAAGCCAAAGCGCGTCATCCGCCCGGTAGGAGGGGTGCCCGGTTCCCTGCCTGTAAGAAACGTCCTCCGGTTTATCTTCGTGTCCCGGATTGTGGTTGTACTTAACTAACGGGAGAGCGCCGCCGTGGCTCACCTGACCTGAGATCATGAATCTGATTTTTTCCAGAGCCATTTCAGGATCAAGATGGATGATGCCCTGGATATCCTGCACGGTGTCGCGGTAGCCGTAACCGTTGCGCTGCCCGCAGTAGATCAGAGACGCCGCGCGCGACCAGACAAATGTAATGAAGCACTGATACGCGTTCCATGTGCCGATCATGTTATTGAAATTTTCATCAGGGGTTGCCACTTTCAGGTTATCAAGTTTCGCGTGCCAGTAGGTTTTTAACTCATCTATTTCGCGCCCCGGAAGCGACGGGTCTTCGTAGCGGGCGATTAACTCTTTCGCCTGAGTCTCGCGTTTCTGACCAAGCAGGAAGGCGAACTCAGCGCTTTGCCCCGGCGCGAGAGTGAGGACCGTATGCAGAGCGCCGCAGGGGTTCATATTGTAGTTGAGCGTTCCGTCCAGCCTGCCGTTTTCTACAGAAACAGGATTTCCGTAATCATGATAATCTCCCAGAAACTTCGCGCGATCTCCGCAGTAGGAAGCGACTTCCGCGCCGGCAAGGCCGAAAAAACGCGTCTCAATGCGGCTTTCGTTGACGGCGTTAAGGCAGTTTTCGTTAATCGTCTGCAGGATGAATTTTTCCTTAAAATAAGTTCGGGTAATAAACTGCGTGTATTGAAGGTTGACCTGATCCTGCTCGTAGAAACTCTCGCACGTAAACTCGGCGTAACCAAAGCATGAGATTTTCCGCGTTTTCGCTCCATTATTGGTTATTTTCACCTTCCATACTTCGTATTCCGCGTTGTACGGCACATAAAAAAACGCCTGCGAATTTATATCCTTATAATCTGCTTCTATGACTGTGTAGCCTGTGCCGTGCCTGCATATCGATTTATATTGATCAAGAGGCTTTCCTACAGGCTGCCAGGACGCCGACCAGTAATCGGGCGTACCATCATCATCACGCAGATAGATGTAACGTCCGGGCCTGTCCTGTTCGTTAAAACGGTACCGTATAATCCGCCCCGCCGCCCCGCTTTTTACAAAGCTGTAACCGCCCGCGTTGTTCGATATGATCGCCCCGTAAGCCGGAGAGCCAAGATAGTTCGCCCAAGGCGCGGGTGTATCCGGCCTGTCTATAACATATTCCCTTAGTTTGGAATCAAAATAACCAAATTTCATATAAACCTCCAATGTTTATTAATATCATATTATATATGAGAATTTAGTTATTTTCCAGTGAGATTTAAAGTGCGTTTTTTTCCGTTCTAGAATTGAATTCCGAAAACTAAAGAAGGTCTTATATAGAGATAGCTTCCCCAATTATCAGTCCGCTCAACCGCAGGTCCTTTCTGCTGTTCAGTAACGTTATTAAAAGCGTAGGTCAGCCCCAGATTTAAGCCCGCGTAGAGCAAATCGGTGATGACGTAATGCACGGATACGATGGCTCCAATTCCGTAATGCATTGTTTTACCGTGAAATAATTCCATGCCGATACTCACCGGCATTCTCCAGTTTCCGGTATTTAAAACAACTATGCCCGGGCCGAGAAAAAGATGAAAAGACGCTTTATCGGGAGTTAACTGGCTTCCCGCTTCCAGAGTAACGCCGAATCTATCGTATAAAAACATGCCTTTAACATCAATCTGCATACCGCTGTCTGTATTTATTCCTATTGAATAGCCGGAATTCAATTCGCACATAATTACCGGAAGGCTGCCCGTCTGGGAAAACGCGGCGGCTGAAATTAACATCAAAATTGCGGAAAACACGATTTTTTTCATAACGGCTCCTTATACCAGACTATCATCATCCTGCCGCGAAGTCAACTCGCGTTACGCGTTACATTGAGCCGGAGTTCCGCCGCCGCTTTTACTATTGACAAACATTAATTGGGCTATAAACTGATAAAAGGCGAGTATGGTAATTGAAAGAAGTAAAACTGGTTATAATAACGAAATCATTGAGAGTATTAAGAATATCATTTTAGATACTGCAAGTAAGGGTATTATAGATACGATATACCTTTTTGGCTCTTATGCGTATGGCATACCTAATAAAAATAGTGATATTGACATATTTGTAATAATTGATGATTACTCTGACCGGTTATCAGAATATGCAAAAATTAAAATGAAACTCAGGAGGTGCAATATTCGATTATGCGATTTGGTTTTAAGTAAAAATTATGATTTTTATGAAAGCATAAAAATTAATAAAAATGGAATCGAAAATAGAATATTTACAAATGGGAAAATCTTATATGAAAAATAAGAATCAAATTGGCTCCATGATGACTGGAGCCTTTTTCAACATCTGAACCTTCTTAAAAAAAATGCCCAACGTATTGTCAGGCATTTTATATGGTGGCAGTCAGTGGCTTTTTCAAAAAGCCTGGCGATGATTAATCGTTAATATTTTATTCAGTTTCCCAATCAATATTACCGAAATCTAATGTGGTTGTTCCAGAAGATTTTATTGTATATTTAACTTTAGTATATCCCATCCAAATATTATCTTCTGTCTTCAAGTGATCTGTATCTGGATAAAATCCTAAAGCAATATCATGTTTTCCGGATAATGTAATCTCATTGTCACATACATAACAATACAATTTTACAGCTCCTACAGTACCATCTTTATAAATACCTGCTCCATAAGCTACAGGATCAGTATCATTTATACTTTTGTATACCAAATAAACCGCGACATTATCATTTTCTAAATGAGTTACACCTGAGATATTTGTTGTTTTTATTTTTGACGCAGGACCTCCGGCTTCGTGACATTGTTCATCCCCGCAGCTTGCCATTGACAGACCGGCTATCACAATAATTGCGATAATCCCGAAAATTTTGAATTTGTTTTTCATAAAAACCTCTTTTTACGCTCCCATTCCTATGGAAAGCATTTTACTTGATTTACCCACCCGCAAGGAATGGTTTGTTATGTAAATTTCGGTCTTTCAACGAAAGAGCCTGGATCATTTACTAAGTACAATATAACACGAGATAATGTTATTTGCTTAAATATTTTTCAATTTTTCCGTTTTTTGACGTTTTTAATGTTATTGTCACATGTTATGGTAGCTGCTACCGTTTAGATTTAGTCATGCGCTGAGAAGAAATGAACCCATATATGGGTATGAAATATAACAGAAACTATAAAGACAGCGTGTTCACTTCGCTGTTCTGTGAGCCGGACCTCCTGCGGGAGCTTTACTGCGCAATCGGAGGAGTAACACTTCCTCAGGATGTGCCGGTTTCCATAAATACTCTCGAAAACGTCTTGTTTATGGATTTATACAACGACATCTCTTTCGTTATTGGCGGAAAGCAAGTTATTTTGATCGAGCATCAAAGCACAATAAACCCTAACATGGCGCTGCGGCTCCTCCTTTATATCGCCCGTGTTCTGGAGAAAACAATCGAAGGGAAAAGCCTTTACACTACAAAACCAATATCAATTCCATTTCCTGAGTTTTACGTATTGTATAACGGCGCTTCTCCTTACCCTGATGAAAAGGTAATTAGACTGTCGGATTGTTATATCAGTTTATATGACAAGGCTCATCCATTGCTGGAATTGGAAGTGAAAGTAATCAACATAAACGCTGGCAGGAACGAAGCAATTTTAAGCCGTTGTAAGAGACTGTCAGAATATAGCGTATTCATGGCAAGAATTAATGATTATTATAACGCGACAGGAAGTAAAGAAGATGCGGTCATGGAAGCTATAAAAGACTGCCAGAAACGTGATATATTGAGGGAGTATCTGGAAAAGAATGGATCGGAGGTATTAAATATGTTAATTACCGAATGGAACTGGGATGACGCGAAAGAAGTTTGGCAGGAAGAAGCGCGCGCCGAAGAAAAAATAATGATAGCCCGTAATCTGATTGATGAAGGCTCTACTCTGGAATTTATTCAAAAAATAACAGGACTTGATTTTGAGGTGATTCAAACATTATAGCGCCTGCCGCCATTCTTTTAACGGCTTTTTTTATGCGGATATTTCTGTTATCTTAAAATTATGGATCTTGAACAGGAGGAGGCGCTTTACGAATTCCTCGAGAACGCGGTTGCTCCCTTTACATTGGATGATATTACTATTTATGTGCAGGCATCGGGGCAGAAGCCTAACAAAAAGCTTTCAGCGGAAATAAACGCGTATCTTGACGCGAGGAAAATCGCTTTTAGGCAGGATAGTCAGCGGTGGGTTTCCCGAAAAGCGTGTTTTGAATCCGCTGTGTTTGTTATCGCTCCCTCGCGGCTGGAGCTTTTAAACGGTATTTTTATTCCCGGACACCGGTGCGTTCCGTTCGCGAATCCGCTGGTTCTGCCTCACCGCTATAAATTTTTCTGGAAAGGGAAAGCTATTCCCGCGACTACTACAGAAGCTCCTCCTGAGGATTTGTATCCCTACTACTGTATTTACGGCGAGGAGTTTGCTCCTCAATATATCGCGCGCGACAATCCTCAGAATGAAGAAGCGTTTAACGCTGATCCGTATGAGGATCCGCCGGAAGTTTCAATTCAAACGCTTGATATGCGCGTAATTTACAGAGAAAGCGCTTTTATTCCCGGCGACTGTTTTGTTGTGCGTACGCGCAACTGGAAGGAATGTCATTTTGAGATCGAGAAAGCGCCGAAAGACTGGCAGCGCCAGGATTTGGATAAATGGCAGGATGCCGCTGAGCGCGGCTTTGAAGACAGTTTCGCCCTTCTTGGACCGGGAGCGAGCACTGAGGAGCAGATTGCTTTCGCGTTCTGGTTTGGCGGCAGGCGCATGAGGGATGTTCCGGCTTATTCACTGGAAGATTTTCTTTTTGAAAAAACTAACCGTATTGATATTGTTTCATACGGCCTTGAGACCCGTTTCTGGTACGCCGGCAAAGATATTCCCGACAATAAAAATCTTCAAAGTTATTCGGTTCCGCCTGACAGGACATTTATTGAAGACCTTCTCTATAAAAAAAATATCCCTGTTTCTGAATTTGTAATTCTGTCTTATTTAAGAGATTCTTTTTTTCGCAATGAGAAGGGAATCGAAAATGTAATCAACCGGCTGATTCCGCCTGTGGTGCATCTTGACGAAGCGGAGTGGGATATTATCGCTGATTATATTACTGACAGCATCGAAGATTTTTCAAAAAGTTATTCGCTTTTTATTGATCAAAATGTCGGGCCTATCCGCCAGCGCGTCGCTGAACTGCATACAGCGGTTATCGAGCTTTCGGCGAGACTGCAAAAGGGTGAAATTGATTCGGTGTGGCTGCCGCGTCATACCTTTATCGTGCTGTCGCAGATTCAGGGGCACGCCGCCGCGCTTCTTGAAGACCTTGCCTTTGACGAGTCTCCTCCGCCGTCTGATATCATAGCGATGGATAATTCGCTGGACAGCATGATCGATACATACGGCGATATTAAAGAGCTTATCAACACCGCGATGGATAATTTCAGAAGGAGCAATCTTACATTAATACAAGGAGGAAAATCTTCTTCCGGTTATAAGGGGCAGTTCTGGCGGATGATACAGATCAGCGTCACCGGGCTTGATGTCTGGAGGCGGGCGATTATTTCCCACGATTGCACAATGGAGGAGCTTCACCGGCTGATACAGGCCGGGATGAACTGGAAAGGCGGTCTGCGTTTCCGGTTTTACTGCGAGACACCGGAAGGCGGCAAGGAATATCTTCACGACAAGATAAAGTTAGGTGACATTGATTTCCGCGGAAAGAAGGAGCTGATCTACGAGTACGGCTCTAAATGGAACGTTAAAACAATTATAATGTCATCTTATCAGCCGGCGAATAATGAGGTTACGCGCTTTATCGCCGGAGACGGCGCGGCTCCTCCTGAGCATATCGACGGCCCGCGCCATTTCAGAAAACTGCTTGGCTTGCTGGAAATAGGCAGCATCAGTGAAAAACAGTCGGCGCAGCGCGAGCTGGGATCCGATTTTATGCCGGGCGTTTTTGATCTTGAAAAAATGAATCAGCCGCTTCGCGGTTAATATGAGGTAACGCATGAAATTTGACGATCTTGACAGGCATATGCGCGTGTACGAAACCGCCCACGATCACAGGGTGCTTCCAGGCATATGGATTGCCGCGCGGCTCGATGGGCGCAACTTTACCCGTCTATGCAGGGAGCGCGCAAAATTCGAAGCTCCTTTTGACGTGCGTTTTCGCGACATGATGGTTTCTACGGCGGCGCATCTAATGGACTGCGGTTTTAAAGTTCTTTACAGTTATACGCAAAGCGATGAAATATCCCTGCTCTTTGATTTTAATATTGATCTGTTCGGCAGAAAGACGCGTAAATACAATTCAATACTCTCAGGAGAAGCCTCGGCGAAATTCAGCCTCCTGTTAGCTGAAATTCTGGAACCTGCGCCGCGGAACGGAGCGTTTAACGCTGCTGGCGCTGTGTGCGCTGTATTTGACTGCCGCCTCTCTCAGCTTCCTGCTGAAGAGAACGTTATTGATTATTTCCGCTGGAGATCAGAAGACGCGCACCGTAACTCGCTAAACGCGCATTGTTACTGGCTTTTGCGCCGGGAAAACAAAAGCGCGGAGGAGGCAACTGCCGCGCTGGAAGGAATTTCCACCGCCGGTAAAAACGAGCTTTTGTTTTCGCGCGGCGGCGTAAATTATAACGATCTTCCCGCGTGGCAAAAACGAGGTGCCGGCCTTTTTTGGAAGGACGGGAAAATACAAACCGATTTTGATCTTCCTTTCGCCGGAGCGTACGATGATTATATCGCGCAGTTTCTCGCGCGCGAATAAACTCCGCGTTTAAAATAATAGCCGCGATTATGACTAACAATATGAAGTATAAATGTATAATTTTTGATTGTGACGGCACCCTCCTTGATACGCTCGGCGATATCGCTTTCGCGATGAACAAGTCGCTTTCTTCGCGCGGGTTTCCTGTAATACCGCAGGAGCGTTACCGCGATATGGTCGGCTGGGGAATCTACAGGCTTGCCGAACTAACGCTTCCCTGTGAGTCGCGGACAAAGGAGAACATAAAAATGATTGGCGAGAGCGCTTCCGGTTTTATGGAAGCCGCGGCGGGCGAAAGCCTCTCAAAACCGTATCCGGGAATTACGGATATGCTGATTAAACTGTCGAATCTTAGACTGCCCCGTTCCCGGAAGATGCTTCTAGCGGTTCTCAGCAACAAGCCGGAACTGGTTTTACGCCGGGTGATAAGCGGTTTTTTTCCGCAGATAAAATTTGACGCTGTCTGCGGCATGAGCGCCGGAAAAGCCGCGAAACCTGAGCCTTCCGCGGTATGGGATATGTTAGCTGAAATTGACTGCCTTCCTCAGGACGCGGTTTTCGCCGGTGATTCCGAGATTGACATCGAAACGGCGCGTAACGCCGGCTGTTATCCGTTAGGTGTAAGCTGGGGTTTCCGTACGCGCGCTGTACTGGAAGAAGCCGGAGCCGCGCGGATTATTGACGCGCCTGATGAATTGTTTGAGCTTCTGGAGACGTAAGGATGATACTGTACGAACCTTCCGCAACCGCTGATTACCGCGATTACGGCATCATGCTTCCGATCGAGCCTGACCGCGGGAAGCATGTATTAGATTTCCTGAAAGCCAGCGATACGCGCGATGATTTTCCCGTGTTTGATTTTTCCGGCGCGATAAAATATTTAATGCCGGAATCAGAACTTTTGTCATGTAAACATGCAAATGAAGATGCTTCCGCGGATAAATATCTTTTAAACAGAGACGATCTTGAACGGGTACACAGCAAAGATTTTATCAGCAGTCTTTACGGCGGCGGCATAAACGGCGCGCTTCTTAATACATTCGAGCTTATTGACACGCAAGGAAGACCTAACCGCTACGAGCCGGATCGCGCGGTCAAGCCGTTATCTGATCTTTTTCGTATTTTGCTCGCTCAGGCAGGCGGAACATATCTCGCGTGTCTGCTTGCGCTTCGGCGCGGCGCTCCTTTGACAGCTAACGGCGGCGCGTTAAATAGGAGCGGTTTCTGTTTTTATCTGGGAGGCGGCATGCATCACGCGCGGTATGACGCGCCTTCGGGTTTTTGCCTGATTAATGATATAGCCGCCGCCGCGCTCAAAATCACCGCGGAAAAAAATCTCAGCCTTGTGTGGATAATCGACATGGATGCCCACAAGGGAGACGGCACCGCGGAGCTTGTTCAATTCGCGCGTAACCGCGGCAGGTTGAAAAACCCATGCGGTAAATCATCTTTAAAAACTGAAGAAGGGAATCATCACGCAAAGTCAAACAGCGAAAAGCCCTGCGTTTTAACGCTGTCAATTCACATGGCAAAAGGATGGCCGCTTGACGCGGAAAATTTAATGTCCGCCGCAGAGGGACGCGCGCCGCTGATTCCCTCAGATGCGGATATCGGAATTGAAGCGGGCGGGGAAAGCTGTTATACCGCGCGCCTCGCGGACGGCATCCGCAGGCTGGAGAAGTTGAGCGGAAAAAAGGCGGATTTTGTAATTGTAGTTGACGGTGCGGATCCTTATGAACATGACGGGCTTGCTTCAAGCAGCCTTCTGCGCCTGACGCTGGAACAATGCGCGGAGCGCGATTTATATGTTTACCGTTATTTGCAGGAGCGGGAAATCCCTTCCGCGTGGATTCAATCAGGCGGTTACGGCGGACGCGCGTGGGAACCCGCGGCGTATTTTTTAAAAAGCGTAATCGATAACGCTTAAAGTGTTAAAGCAGGCTTTTGAATATTTAAACAGTTTTTCTTTTAAACTTAATCTGGCATATGCCGTCTCCTCTGGCGATGGTTTTTTCCAGATCAAGCGTACAGCCGAAAACATCCGCGATGCCTCTGTCTCCTTCCATTGCCCAGTCACAGAGTTTATCAATCTCTTCACCAGCGCAGCCCTGTTTTTGCCATGCTGTTACAAGCGGGCAGTAGCCGAAATCCACGAACAATTCATCATCAGTTATTTTTTTGAACTTCATTTCGAAAACCGCTCTGCCAACAGAAGTGAAAAGGCGTTTCTTTAACAATTTGCAGCTTCCGCCTTTATTCTCCGCGTTATCTGCAATTGAACGCGATTTTACTGCCGTATCTTTTCCGGTAAGAGCTTTCGTTCCGTGGTAAATTCCGCACCGGCGTATTGCGCAAGGAGCGAAACTTTCCGGCTTTATTCCCGCGCCGCGCGCTTCGTCAAATAAGAAGTAAAGCCATAACGCCCTGTGCTCGAAAAACCCGCGGATAACCCGCAGGAAAGGTCCGTTTTTCTTAGGTGTGTTTTTTATATTCATAGTTGCCTCCTGATTATGGAACCAGTTTAATAATTTTTATTGTAGCATGGAATCCGCCGGATTAATAAGATATTATCTTAAATATTTTTTAAAAATATCTTCAAAAAATTTGATTTTTTCAAACGTATGTATTATGCTTTTAAATAATCAGGAAATTAATTTATTAAATTTACCGCTTTTTACCGGGAGGGTAATTAAGTTAATGAAAAATAATAATGATGTTAATCAGCCGGAAGAAGAAAATAAACCTGATGCCGATTTAATTAAAGATTTAAAAATTTACTGTTCGCTTGTAAATAAAAATGTTAAAGAACAGTTTTGTTTTATCGCGCCTTGCGGTAAAGGAAACTATGGAAAAATCGCTAAAATAAAAATTAACCCTCAGAACAGTAAAATTGAATATAACAGGGCAATAAAATTTTCTTTGCCTAAAGGAAATCTTGATAGCCAAAAGCTTGATGAAGCGAGAGCCTCTTTTTTATCAGAAATTGGGGTTTTATATCAATTAAGGCATCCCAATATACCTCAAATTTACGCATTTGATGAAATTAATACAGGCGAAAAAATTATTCCTTATTATATTATGGAATTTTTAGATGGTCAAAGTCTTGATATATTCTTAAATGATCAGAAAAATCAAAAGTACATAAATGAAAATTTATTTTTTAATTTAATCGAGCAGACTTTATCAGCTTTAATATTCAGCCATCAGCATGAAATTCTGCATCTGGATATCAAACCTGATAATATATTTGTTGTCGCGGACAATGATGAATTAAGATTTGTGCTCTGCGATTTTGGCAAGTCAAAGAATATAGAATTATTAGCCAAGAGCGGAACAGAGTATGTTAATATCGGGGGCGGAATTTATGAGTATGTACATCCAAAATTACATGAATTCCTTAGAAAAGACAGAGCTAAAGCGGAACTGTTTATTGAAGAAGGGCGCACATTTGACTTATACTCGTTAGGACAAGTATTTCAATTTGTTTTAGACAAAATACCTTCTCTTAATAAAATAGACAGCCATTGGAGTTTTTTCATTAACGATTTATGCTGGTGTGAAAGCGGCAAAAAAAAATATTCCAGACTTATTAATTATACAGATGGAGAAGCAGCTATTGAAAAAGCCCGCAAACTGATAAATTTTAAAATAAACAAAGGACTGCCTCAATTATACGACAATGATAAAGGTTCAACTATCAGACTGACTGAAGATGAAACAATGCCGTTCCCGAATTTAATTAAAAGATTTGTTGATACTCCTGAATTCCAGAAATTAAGGAACATAAATCAGCTTGCGGGAACAGACCTGGTTTATCCTGGAGCGACACATACAAGATTTGTACATTCTCTTGGCGTTTGTTCTAAATGCATACTGTATATTAAATCATTGTTAAACAATTCATTGTTTTATTATTTATATGATGATTCAGACATTGAAAATCTTATTCTCTGCGCGCTTTTGCATGATTTAGGGCATTACCCGTTTTCACACTATTTAGAAGAAATTAAGGGCATGGATAACCTTTCTGTTAAGCATGAAGAATTAACGTTAAAAATTTTATCGAATAATTTATCTATAAATAAAGCAATAACATCTGAGTCCGGGAAAATTCATGCGGCAAATTATCTGCCTAAAATAAAGATAAGCATAGCTGAAAAGTTATGTGAAACATCAATTGGAGAAATGTTGTCTAATGAAGGAAAATTAGATACAATTCTTAAGATAATCAATGGCGAAAACAAGTATATATTATTTAAAAATATAATAACCAGCTCTATAGACTGCGATAAACTGGATTATCTGTCAAGAGACAGTAAATACGCAGGAGTCACATACGGAAAATTGATAGATGTTGAGAGATTTATTAAATCTCTTACCATTGATTATTCTAAAGCTGTCAGCGAAAAGGAAAAGAATGAATTTCCCGCTCTATCCTTAGCGATTACCTCAAAAGGAGTTTCCGCTGTAGAAAGTATTATTCACAGCAGGTACAGCCTGTTTTCCGAAGTATACTGGCATAAAAAATGCAGGACTGCTACAGCTATGATAAAAGACGCGTTCTGGTATGCGTCAGATACTATTACACAGGAAGAATTTGAATGGGCTTCTTTAATGTTAAATGATGATGAATTTCTGTTATTTATTACTAGTAAATTGAGCGCTTCGGGTAAATTCGACATCGCGGCGGATTTACTCGGAGGAATCAGAAATGGTTATATAAGGCGAATCTATAAAAGTTTAATTACTTTTTCCAAAGCATGGGATGAAAGCAGATATCAAAATCTGTTAAGCGAATTGACTAATAATTTTAAATTAATTCATGAAAAGAAAAATGAGCTGATCTTAAAAATGAATGAGGCTGAAAAAGGCGCGGAATGGAAGGCGCTTAAGAATCATCATTTAATAATCGATGTTCCCAATATTAAAATTGATTCAAACTTTACATTGCAGGTAAAATATTCTGACGAAATTGAAGGTAAGAAATATTATGATTTTAAAGATATTTCCATGTCCAAAGCAGATATTAATTATTCAAAGAAAGTCAGAATTTTTTGTCATCCTGAATATTATTTGCAAATAAAAGCATTAGGATGCAGGCTGGATCAATATATTAATGAAACTTTGCTGGATTAATGTCTTTTTAACAAAACTTTAACAATTCCTTCATTTTACTTTAACAGTTTTAGATTACATTTTCCCTGAGATTATACATAAGGAGTAAATTATGAAAATTAATGTGATTGCGGTATTATTGGCGGCGCTTATTGTAACAGGCGCGTTTGCGGGCGGAGGGAGCGATAACCGCTCGTCTTCAGCGTCTTCATCAGCCTCTTACACAATCGAAGCGGGCGGATCAACTTCTGTAACGCCGCTTATGGAAATGTTCGCTGAGGAATACGCGAAAATAAAACCTAACATAAAAGTGAACATTAACGGAACAGGATCAGGGGACGGCATTACCAACGCGGGAGTTACTTACCAGATCGGAATGTCAAGCCGCGACCTTACGCCGGCGGAACAGGGAAGGGGGTTGAGAGCGGAAATTGTCGCGATTGACGGCATCGCTGTTATTGTAAACAAAGGCAATTCTGTTTCTGATCTTTCTGTTGAACAGATACGCGGAATCTACACCGGCGAAATTACAAACTGGAGTCAGGTGGGCGGCGGCAATAACCCAATCGCGGTTGTCAGCCGCGAGGCAGGTTCCGGCACCAGAGGCGCTTTTGAGGAAATCATCGGGTTTACCGGCAGACTTGCGGCGGGAGCGAATGAGTCAACGAGCACCGGCGCGATCAAGGCCGGAATCGCGCAGAATCCCAATGCCATAGGTTATATCTCCCTTGGTTCGTTAGACGAAACAATCAAAGCGCTTTCTGTCGGCGGCGCGGCGGCGTCAACAGCTAATGTTGTGAACGGCTCCTACAGAGTTTCCCGACCGTTTATCATTCTTACAGGAAACAATGTACACGCGGAAACCGCGGCGTTTATTCAATGGATGCTCAGTTCAGCGGGACAGGCAGTTGTACGCAGAAGCTGGATACCTGTTAATAATTAATGAGCCGTAAATTTTCAGATGTCTTTTTTAAGCATCTGGTCAGCATTGTAGCTCTCTTTTCCGTTCTGGCATTGGGAGCTATTCTGCTTTTTGTTTTTGTTCAAGGCAGCATGCCGTTTTTTTCTTCCTCATATTCCGGGATAAGACTTGTCGCCCAGCGGATAAATGAAATCACAGTTAACGGCGAAGTTTATATCGATCATAATACTTTTATTGACATACCGAAAAATACGGAAATAATCTCTGTCCGTTTCCCCGGTGCGGATGGCGATGAAACACTTGAAATTAGAATTGATAATAACGAAAAGGATCCGCAAAATGCTCTTTCCTTTACACCTAACGGCGGCGCTGATGACCCAAGGATTGAAATCACATATCCTGAAAGTTATGTTTACACCGTAAGCTGGATTCAAGCCGGAGGCCTTTCGGCTTTGCAGAAACGCATCCATATCATTCTTCCTGAGCCTCCGTATAACCTGCTTGGTTTTTTAACAGGTTTAAAGTGGAGTCCTGACAAGGATAAAATATTCGGCATTTTGCCGATGATTGCCGGAACATTGATGGCGAGTTTCGGCGCTGTATTATTGGGAGTTCCGATCGCTCTGTTATGCGCTCTTTTTATGGCGGAATTTCTAAAGCCGAAGCTCGCGTCTGTTGTGCGCGCCGGCGTTGAGCTGCTTGCCGGAATTCCGTCTGTTGTTTACGGATTTTTCGGCCTTATGGTAATTGTTCCTTTTGTGCGCACTGCTTTCGATATACCGTCGGGCAATACGCTTCTTTCCGCTGTTATCGTGCTTGCGCTGATGATCCTGCCTACAGTTATCACAATCGCTGAAACATCGCTTCGCGCGGTTCCGCTTTCTGTGCGTGAAGCTAGCCTTGCGTTAGGCGCAAGCAAAATGCAGACAGCATGGAATGTTGTTCTTCCGCACGCGAACTCGGGAGTTATCGCGGGGATCATTCTTGGAATTTCGCGCGCAGTCGGAGAAACTATGGCGGTTATTCTTGTCGCCGGCAACTCTCCTCATTTAACATTTAACCCTTTAACAAGCGTAAGGACGCTCACTTCCACAATCGCGATGGAAATGGGTTACGCGTCAGGAAGACACAGCGAGATGCTATTTTCAATAGGAGTTACGCTTTTTTCGATTATTTTAATTTTAAACAGTTTAATACTCTGGTACAGAAGACGTATGGAGCAGTGAGGAATAAAACGGAATGAAAAGTAATATCAGCAAAAATAAAATTAACAAAAGAAAGATTCTTGACTCCCTGATGTACGCGATTATGGCAGCCGCCGCGGGCGCTGTTATTCTCTCTCTGCTTTTTGTACTGGTTTATATTTTCAGATCACAGGCAGGATTTTTCAACTGGTCGTTTCTGACAAACGCGCAGACAGGTATTCTGCCAATGATTGTTACAACTCTTTACATTGTGCTTGTCTCAGTCGCCGCGGCTCTTCCGGTAGGGCTTGCCACCGCGATCTACCTTAATGAGTATTCCGGCAACTCGCGTTTTATCAAACTGCTCCGGCTTGCTGTAGAAACGCTCGCTGGAATTCCGTCTATTATTTACGGTCTTTTCGGTCTTTTAATATTCTGCAGGATGCTGAATCTCGGGCAGTCGATTATCGCTGGCTCTCTCACTTTAAGCATTATGATACTGCCTGTCATTATCAGAACAACAGAGGAATCTCTAAAATCAATTCCTGATTCATTCAGGGAAGGTTCTCTCGCGTTAGGCGCTACAAAATTCCAGACAACTGTGCATGTTGTTCTGCCTCCGGCGCTTCCGGGAATTCTTACATCTGTCATTCTGGCGATAGGACGCGTCGTTGGCGAATCCGCGCCTGTGCTGCTCACTGTTGGTCTTACTAAAAATATGCCGCGCAGCGTTTTTGAATCAGGACGAACGCTGACTATTCACCTTTTCTACCTTACAAACGAGGCAGTGCGCCCCGAGGATTTCGGAATCGCTTTCGCGACAGCCTCTGTGCTTGTTATTCTGGTTATAATAATTAATTCTATAACTAAAATTTTAACGCTGAATTTTAATAAAAAGTCAGGAGATATTTTGTGATAAATAATATGCCGGAAATTATGTCAGCGCTGGTTACTGTGAAAATTCGGAGTGCTTATGAATGAGTATAAAATCGATGTAAAAAATCTCGATCTTTTTTACGGTGATTTTCAGGCGTTAAAAAATATCAATTTTGAAATTAAAAGGGGAGATGCCGCCGCGCTTATCGGACCTTCAGGCTGCGGCAAGTCAACTTTTATCCGGGTGCTGAACCGGATGAATGATTTGATTCCATCGTGCCGCATTACGGGACAGGCGCTGATAGACGGCAAAGATATTTACAGCGGCATGGATGTGACTGAACTCCGCAGCCGCGTCGGGATGGTGTTTCAAAAACCAAATCCGTTTAACATGACAATTTTTGACAATGTAGCCTACGGAAAAAAGATGCAGGGAGTCAGGGACAAAAGAGTGTTAGCTGACATTGTGGAGACATCGCTTAAAAAAGCGGCGCTCTGGGATGAAGTGAAAGACCGGCTGAAAAAACCCGCGCAGGCTCTTTCCGGCGGACAGCAGCAGAGGCTTTGCATCGCAAGGAGTATCGCGATGGAACCTGAGATCATTCTGATGGATGAGCCGACAAGCGCGCTTGATCCTATCGCGACAGGCAGAATCGAGGAACTAATTGGCGAACTGAAAAAAGAGTTCAGTATAATTCTTGTTACTCACGCTATGCATCAGGCGTCAAGAGTCAGTAACAGGACAGCGTTCTTCCTTCTTGGCGAACTAATAGAGTATAATGATACAAAGGAAGTTTTTACAAATCCGCGTGATAAAAGAACCGAAGATTATATTTCCGGAAGATTCGGATAAGAGGGTGTCATGAAAAATATTTTCTTTTCAGACTTTTATGCGCAGCCGCGCCTGACAGGAGCAAGTTATGCAATCGCGTAAATTTTTCACGGACGAATTAAACCGTTTAAGGCAGGATATTCTGGCAATGGCCACAAGAGTGGAAGAAAATCTTGGCAGGGCTCTTGCCGCGCTCAGGACGCGCGACAGCGATCTCGCGGCGCAGGCGCGCGCAGGAGATTCGGAGGTTGACGCGCTTCAGTATAAGATAGAAGATGACGCCGCGATTTTAATCGCTACGCAGCAGCCAGTCGCGCGCGATCTGCGCGAGATGGTCACTATTTTCAAGCTGACCGGAAATATCGAAAGGATCGGCGATTACGCCGCGCATCTCGCGAAGGCGGCGAAGAAAATGTCAAAAAAAGAGGACTTCCCGATCTGGGCGCGGAAACACCTTGAGAAAATGGCGGAAACAGGGCAGCTTATGATCCGCGCCGCGATTTCCGCGTTTTTAACGCAGGACTCAAAGGCGGCGAGGGAAGCCGCCGCGATGGATAATATTATTGACAGCGAACACGAACTGTTAACAGAAAATATTTTAAAACTGATGAAGAAAAACCCCGGTCTTGTAAAAAGAGCGCATCACTTCATTAGTACATCCAATCAGCTTGAAAGGTTAGGTGATCATATCACCAATATCTGCGAAGCTGTTATTTATATGACCGAAGGAAGGCATGAGGAGCTGAATGAGTAAAGCTGTTATCCTTATTATAGAAGACGATCCCGCGATTCAGGAATTGCTTTTCCACACAATGTCAAAAGAAGGCTGGAAACTTTTACAGGCGAAAACCGGCGAGGAAGGGCTTAAAATCCTAAAAAAGGAAACCGTTAGCTGCATATTGCTTGATATAATGCTTCCCGGCATTGACGGCTTAAATGTTCTTAAAAAAATAAAAGAAATTGATAACTGTAAAAATATTCCGGTGATAATGACAACGGCAAAGGGAGAGGAAGCCGATATAATTACAGGGCTTGAGCTTGGCGCTGATGATTATGTCGTAAAGCCTTACAGTCCCAAAGTGCTGATCGCGAGAATCAGGGCGGGACTGCGCAGGCAGGAAGAAAGCGCGTTAAACGCAAATGTTACAGTCTGGCGGCAGGGAGTGTTGAAACTTGATACGGCGCGCCATACCGCTTTCTACGGCGATACCGAGCTTGATCTTTTTTCAACTGAGTTCGCGCTGCTAAAACATTTTTTGTCAAACCCGGAAATTGTGTTTTCGCGCAACCAGATTATCGCCGCGATTCACGGGACGGATTACCCTGTTACAGATCGTTCTGTGGATGTGCAGATACTCGGCCTCCGCAAAAAACTGGGCAGGGCAGGAGACATGATCGAGACGATCCGCGGCGTCGGATACAGATTCCGGCTGCCGGAATATCAAAAACGCGCGGATTAAAACAGGTTTAAGGAGAAGCGGCATGACTATATTTAAAAGAAACATGATTTCTCTTGGCGCTGCTGTACTTGTTTTTTTCACGGTAGTTATAGTATCCGTAATGGTATTTATGAATTCCCTTTACTACGAAATAAATATGAAAGGTCTTGGAAATACCGCGAAGACTCTTATGTCCGTTATAGGAGAAAACCGTTTAAATGAAATATTCGCTTCCGGGGCGGGGGAATCAGCCGTTTCAGTTTCCCTGCCGTTAGGCGCTAATGATGATTACCGCGTTACATTAATAAATACTTCGGGATATGTGCTCTGGGATTCTCATGTGAACGAACGCCTTGTAAACCATGTTGACCGCGAAGAAGTTATCGCGGCTCTTAACGGCAGGGAAGGAAGCTCCCGCCGTGATTCAATCAGTACCGGCATGAGACGCATCTATTACGCTCTGCCGGTATTTGATAATAACAATAACATAGCAGGCGTGTTCAGGCTTTCAATTTCGATACCTGAATTCGCCGCGAGGGTCTCCGCGATAGTTCTTTCGTTCTCGGTGTTCATCTGCGTTTTTATCGCCGTTGCTTTCTGGGGGATCGTAATGTATTCGCGCTCTTTGTCTTCATCTTTGGGAAGGCTTGTAAATATCGCGAAGTCAGGCGTTCCGCTTCTTTCAGGCGCAGCGGCTGAAGAGCCGGTCTCGCTTGAATTTAAAAGCCTTGAGAAGGCGTTACGCGCAATGACGGCGGAACTTAATCTGCGTTTTGAACAGGCTAAGTCCGGGAAAAACCGGCTGGAAGCGATTCTCAACGGAATGGCGGAGGCTGTTTTCGCGGCGAACAGCGGCTTAAAACTGCATCTTGTCAATCCCAGGGCGAGGCAGCTTTTTAATCTGCAGGACAGCGATGTCAGCGCTATGACTCTTTTAGAGGCGACTCATTCAACTGATATTGTTGAGACTGCGAAGAAAGCAGTCTTAACAGGCGTTCCCATCGAAACAGAACTTACATTTCACAGCGGACTCTCAGGTGGCGCCGGAAATCTCTCCAATGCTGAACAGCATTTTCAGGTTTATGTTTCTCCTCTTGTCTCGCGTGAGCGCGAAGACTCTCCGCCTCCGCTCCTAAAAGAGGGGGCGTTATATGACACGCGAAAAGATTTCGAAATTGAAGGAGTCGTTCTTGTGATGCAGGAGATCACGCAGCTTGTAAAACTTGAAAGAGTCCGCAGGGATTTTGTAGCGAATGTTTCGCATGAACTGCGCACTCCAATACAAATCATCAAGGGATTTTCCGAAACATTATTGGATGACGCGTTACGCGGTGAAGACGCGGATAAAAAACAGATAAAACATTTTATAGAGATCATTCATAAGAACGCGGAAATTATGCAAAACCTGACTGACGATCTTCTTATCCTCAGCAGCCTTGAAAATAATACCGTCAGCGCGCGGGAGATGGAGGACTGTTTTGCCGCCGGTCTTGTCAGCGAAGCTGTCAGCGCGGTTGAGGTTCAGGCAAGGAATAAAAATATTGAGATTATCGCTGATTGTCCCGAGAATCTGAAAGCCGCGCTTTACGGCTCCTTTATTATTCAGGCGCTGATTAATCTGCTCGATAACGGGATTAAATACTCGCCTTCAAATTCAAAAATCCGGATTAGCGCTTTTCTATCAGGTGAAAATAACCCGCCTTGTAAAGATCATCCTGCCGCGGGATCAGAAACGGCTGAAAGGAACTCTAACAGCGAACTAGTATTTGAAGTGCGCGATAAAGGAATTGGAATCGCGTCCGATCAGCTTGAGCGTATATTCGAGAGATTTTACCGCGTTGACCGCGCGGGCAGGGGCACCGGTCTCGGGCTTTCCATTGTACGGCACATCGCCCTGCTTCATAAAGGCAGCGCCGAAGCGGAAAGCCGCGCCGGTGAAGGATCAGTTTTCAGAATCAGAATTCCCAGTCATAATCATAATATTCATTATAAGGATTATATTGATTCTGATCGCTGATTATTTCGAGTAACTCAACCAAAAAGATCAATGTCGAGTAAGGCGGAACATACCCTTGAATTCCGTCGCTGCCGTACGCGAGGCGGGATGGTATATAAAAACGGTATATGCTTCCGACGCGCATTTCCTTTACACCCTCCGACCAGCCTGGAATAACCATGTCCATCGGAATGTACGCTCCGTCTTCTTCATACGATTCATCAAACACTGCGCCGTCTGTCAGCGTTCCTGAGTAGTGCACTCTTACTAACGAGTTATCTTCAGGCTTATCGCCTTCGCCTTCCCGGATGATTTCATACTGAACTCCGTTTGGCGTAACATGCATGCCGGATCGCCTGCTGTTAGCGGCAAGGTATTCCTCTTCGCGTAACATGTTCTCCGCGGCGATTCTTTCCATTGCTTCGGAATACGCTGACTGCACAATCTCCATCGCCTGATTCTGGCTGAGCCGCGGAGCAGGGTCGTCTTCCATTATCGCTCTGATGCCTTCCGCCAGCGCGTTATAATCGAATTCAAGGCCAAACTGATTCAGGCCGAGCTGGCTGCCGATAAATACTCCCATTGCGTAGCTTATTTCGGCTTTTTTATCCGATACCCTGCGCTCTTCCTGAATGGCTCTCGCATGTAACGCGATGACGCATAAAAACATGCTTAAAAAAATTATCAGTTTTCTCATTTTATTCTCCTGTATCATGAATTATATCAAGCAGCTCTACTATAAAAATTAATGTTGAATACCCTGGTATTAACGTCTCTCCTGTCCACGGATTCTGATAGCCCATATCCCCATAACCAAGCGCCGAAGGGATGTAAAAAATATACTGGCTTCCTATACTCATAAGCTGGATACCTTCTGTCCAGCCGGTTATTACTGAGCTTAAGTTGAGTTCCGCGGGCTCTCCGTGCTGCAAAGAACTGTCAAAAACCGTACCGTCAACAAACGTGCCTTCGTAATGAACGCGCACGATATCAGTTGAGGCTGGTTTCGGTCCGTTTCCTTCGGTGATAACCTCATATTGAAGCCCGCTCGAAGTCACATTCACGCCCAGTCTCTTCGCGTTCTCGGTAAGGAAGTCCCTTTCTGTCTGCGCAGCGGCGGCGGTTCTTTCTTCCATAATGGAGTTAAACGCAGCGTCAATAATTTCGGCGGCGCTGTTGACATCTATCCGCGGATTGCTGCCTTTCATCATATCGCTCATACCCTTTATAAATTCGTCAATATTAGGGTATAAACCGCCGGACATCAAATTATTTAGCAGTTCAACGCCGATACTCATACCCATAGCATATGACACATCAGCGTTTAAATTTTCTATACCTGAAAATGGGGTTGCCTGCTCCTCTTTTTTACAGGCGCAAATAACCGCTATTACGATCAGCGCCGCGATAATCATTTTTAGTTTATTTTTCATTTTAAAATCATATATTATATTACGGCCGGTGGCTAGAGGCTGATCTGTTAATACAGCGGCTATTGGCGCTCTGGGGCGGCACTTATCGGGTTTTTATGTAATTTACAGGCTATTGTGTTATTTTGTATATTAAGTCACAATATATACTGGCGGGAGGCTGGTTCCGGCATGGAAGGCACTTGTAATAAAAAAATTCTTATAGTAGACGACAGCGATGTACATTTGATAATCGCTAAAAATATTCTAAAAGACAAATATGACACGACAACAGCGAAGTCGGGAAAAGAAGCGCTCGGTCTTTTGGCTGATGGATTTATCCCGAGCCTGATTCTGCTTGACATTCTAATGCCGGAAATGGACGGCTGGGAGACTTTTAACCTTATTAAAGGAATCACTCTCCTGCGGGATGTACCGATCGCGTTTTTAACTTCCCTTAACGGCGCGCGCGAAAAACAGTACGCGTTTAATATCGGCGCGGCTGACATGATTACGAAGCCCTATGAAAGCGAAGACCTGCTTGAACGAGTGGATCAAATAATCGAAAAGCAGCCCGCTTGATCTTACACTCTTCCATAAGAGAGGGATTTTTTCTTTCAATTTTCTTGTATTATCACCGGAGCCGTGTTAAAATTCCCCATAAAGAAATATTTCTATTAAAAAGCAGAGGAAAAATATGGCAAACAAGAACATTGCAATGATTGATGGTAATAACGCGGCGGCTCATGTTGCCCACGCGCTCAGCGAAGTAATCGCGATTTATCCGATTACCCCTTCCAGCCCGATGGGTGAGCTCTCTGATGAGTTTTCTGCGCAGGGGCGCAAAAACATCTGGGGGACAATCCCTGATGTTGTGGAATTGCAATCCGAAGCCGGCGCTGCCGCGGCAGTACACGGCGCTTTAAGCACAGGCGCTATGTCCGTTACTTTTACCGCGTCTCAGGGATTATTGCTCATGATTCCCAATATGTATAAAATCGCCGGCGAGCTTACCTCGGCGGTATTCCATATCTCAGCCCGCGCCTTAGCGACA
>JGI24695J34938_10000940_pt1 | contig 26570 bp, 20 predicted proteins | sample TergutCo191P3_FD_34938 | JGI IMG/M metagenome (IMG submission 34938)
CCGCTCAGATATTTACGCATATCACTCGCATAGGGTAATGAACGACCAATTCCGGATATGCCGTCAATCACGTTGGTTACGAAAACTGAAAACCCTGCAATCGCCCCGAAATACAATATAAAATCAGCAATCTCGACACTTCCCAGCACGACCATATAAATCAAAAAGGCATAGGCGGCACCATCTCTGATAAGCACTGTCAGCGCATTGACTGCTTTTGCCAGAAAAAAGCGGTTTTGCACTTTATTATCCCAACCCGAGCGGTCTTTGAATAAACTTTCGGCAATGGAAATAAACCACGGCTTCATGTTATAAAGGCGCAAATCCTTGCCATAATCATAATTCCCTGTCACTTTGATTATATATGCGATTTTCTTCTCTATCGGAGACCAATTTTCTTTGTTTTTATGTTCATATCGGTTTGCCCGGCTGCTGATAAGGTAATTTGCCGCGGCAGTTGTTGTAAGCAGTAATACTACCCAGAGGTTTAGTCCCGTCAAAACAATAGAGAATAGGATAAACCCCAACACTCCCGTTATGAGCGTGATGCCATTAAACGCTACTTGGATATAGCAGTTTTCTCTTGTATTATTTAAGTGTTGTCTGACCAAGCTGAACAGNTCCTGACTTTTTTNNTCTTCAAGATAGCTGTAGTCACAATCAAGGNTTTTNCCTTTTAAATCCATATCTGAGCCAAATGAGATTCTATCAATGTACCATCTCCAAGCCCTGCTGCTAAAGTCGCTGAGAAAATGAAGTATTACAAGCAACAGCGTATATCCGCCGACATATAGAATTATTTGAGTCAGTGAAGCACCGTCAANCAAGAGACCAAGCACTATCATCGGCAGAAATATCCCCGCAAAAGGCACAAGAGCCCCCATAACTGCACTGAGCAGTCCCAGCGGAATTAGCTCTCGGCTGTATCGGTGTATTGAGCTGAGGACAAAAGTAAGATTCGACATGGTAGCGTCTCCTTGCGCCGATGATATATGTGGCATTGTATAGCAAGTTTGCGAAAATAGCAAAGCCATGCACGAATGGTATCAATACGTGCATGAATGGTTAGAATATCTGCTAATCCGTGACCTGCGACTGCCGTCTAAACAGGTAGCATTATTTCCGTTGCGAATACACCTTCTTCGTTTTGTCGGTTTACGTACCCGCTGTATTTGCGGACTACTCTGTCAACACTCTGTAGTCCGAATCCGTGTGCGCCGTTCTTGGTGGTAAGGTATCGTGTGCCTTGCTTTTTTATGTCCGCTCCCACGGAATTTGATACTGAAATGTAAAATTGACCTTTGAACATACCGATATACACGCGTATAAACTGCGCATCGTCGTTATCCGATTTCAGGCAAGCTTCGATGGCATTGTCGAGCAGATTTCCAACGACAACACATAGGTCAATGTCTGACACTTTCATGGCAGCGGGTGCGGTGGCCTTTGCGGTCACTGCAATTTTCTTTTCTTCCGCGAGTGAGAGTTTGCTGTTTAGGATAGCGTCCAGCATGAGATTACCCGACTTGATGATGGAATCTACCGAGGTCAGGTCAGCGTCAAGCTTGTCTAAATAAGATTCAAGTTCGCTGATTTGCCCGAGAGATATGTGCGCTTTCATTATTTGAATATGGTTGTGATAATTATGCCTCCAGCCGCGCATTTGGCGGTAAATGCTCTGCACTGCGTCAAAATGTTTTTGTGCAAGGTCGCCTTGGTAGATAGCTAAACGCCTGTCAATAAGCCATGATAATATACTGCGCATACCTAAAGCCTCCCATCATTAAGCCATATTCAAAAATCCGTCTTAAAGGCGGTGCAACCCTACGTGTAATAATCAATAAATACGCGGTTTATTGAGTTGTAACGCCTGCGGCTGAGTGGAACTACTGCACCACTGTCCATTACTACGTCTGTTTTTGTGATTTGCCTGATATGGCGCAGCCCAACGATGTATGAGCGGTGACAGCGGAAAAATGTCTCGCCAAGCATGGCTTCAAGCTCGCCTATTGATATACGCACATTTAAGCTGCCTGACGGCGTGTGAATACATGTTGTATGCGCAAACGCTTCCGCATATTCAATATCACGGCAAAAGAGCTTCGTCTGTCCGTTTTCGGTTTCTACCGGAATGGTTTTATCGGTTTTACTTAAAAGCTGCATAGCTTTATCCAGCACGGCAAACAGTTTTTCTTTGCAAATAGGCTTCATAAGATAGTGCAGAGCGGACACTTCATACCCCGCAGCGATAAAATCAGGCATTCCCGTGATAAATGCAATCTGCATTTCACCGCCGCCGCGCCGTAACTGTTTTGCCAGCGTCATGCCGTCAAGCTGCTTCATCTGAATGTCGAGAAGCAAAATATCAACAGCTTTGTCTGCGTCGTAGGCAAACAAAAATGCTTCGGCACTGTCATATGACGACACTTCCGCGCTGATTTTAGCAGACCTCGCCCATTCGCGCACAAGGCTTATCAAATGCTCGGATTCAGTTATCTCATCTTCACAGATAGCTAAATGGACTTTCATAGCAATAGTATAGCAGGTTGTGTCAAGCGTGTTCTTAGAGCGAAACCGGCAAAACACAGCACTTGACAACTACGCTCACAAGCTGTACACTGACCTCATACACCAACCCACACTCCGGACGAGGCACAGCGACGTGGACATAGCAAGATCAATATTTTACGAACTCCTTCATATTGCGATACTCATATTTGAATATATGGGATTGTCAGTTGTCCTGGTTTCAGGCATTATCGGATTTATTAACTATTTGCGCCGAAAAACAAGCACTCGACTCAGGCTTGCAAAAGGCCTTGCCTTAGGTCTCGAATTTAAGCTTGCAGCAGAAATTCTTCGAACAGTTCTGGTTACAGAGCTGACTGATTTTATCGCAGTGGGTTCCGTTATTGTTTTGCGGGCGGCGCTTGCATTGCTGATTCATTTTGAAATTAAAAATGAAGAATCGGAGATGAAGCTTGCTCAAAATGTCAAAGAAATTGAAGAACAACTTGTTGAAATAAAGGAGCAGGTTCACGACATTGAAGAACATGAGCATAAGCTGGAAGAACAAATAAATCATATAGAGGAAAATGGGTATAAGCTGGAAGAACAAATAAACCATATAGAAGAAAACGGACATAAACTGGAAGAACAAATCCATAAAGTAGAAGAGCATGAGCTTAAATTGGAAAAGAAGATTCAAAATATAATTGAGGAGAAACAGGAATGAAGAGCGGGCGAATGTTATGAAAAAAAGAGAATTTATTATCTCTTTCAACGCGCCGGTAATTTTGTGGCTAACCATAATAGCTCTGGGTGTGCTTATCATTGACAATATCACAGGTGGGTTTATGGGTAGGCTGTTTGCGTCGTTTCGGACACGCTGGACTGACCCGCTGCAGTATGTCAGGCTGTTTTCGTATGTTTTTGTTCATGCAAATGTCGCCCATTATGTGGGGAATTTTATGATGATTCTTGCGATAGGTCCAATGGTTGAGGAAAAATACGGCAGCCGCAACCTTATTTGGTTTATTGTAATCACAACCCTTATAACCGGGCTGGTTAATGTGTTGTTTTTCCCCGCTGTTGCGACTGTAGGTGCAAGCGGGATTGTTTTTATGCTGATTTTGCTCGCATCCTTTACAAATATTCAGCAAGGCAAGTTGCCGATAACTGTGCCTCTTGTGGCTATTTTGTACCTCGGCAACGAAGTTATGCAAGGTATTTTCGCTGATGATAATATTTCTCAGCTTTCGCACATAATAGGCGGTCTGTGCGGAGCGGTAGCAGGTGCAGTGTTCCACTCGCGTGCAATGAAAACAACGTAAGGGCAGATGATGCATGTCGCACAGCCGGCTTGATAAAATACTTGACCGGCTTGGTAATACATGATAAAATTGCTCAAAGACGCACAAAATCATAAATGTTCGCGCATTATTGTGCAAAAATTGAAGGATGTGGTTTTAAAGATATGATTAATATGAGAGAAATGATGAAAACGGTTTACAAGTTAGAAGACGAAGGGCAGAAGGCGACACTTCTCGGAATCGGACCGATGTCAGAAACTCTGATTTCTGCTTCACTAAAACTGGCAAAAAAGATGGATTTTCCTATTATGTTCATTGCAAGCCGAAATCAAATAGATTCGGCTGAATTCGGGCGTGGCTATGTTAGAAATTGGGATCAGTACGATTTTGTTAATACTATTAAAAAAATCGCTGATAACATTGCCTTTGATGGTTTGTACTACATTTGCCGTGATCATGGCGGGCCTTGGCAACGTGATGAGGAGAGAGCTGCTAAGCTCCCGGCAGAAGAAGCGATGAGAATAGCTAAACGTTCCTACCTTACAGACTTGCTTGCAGGATTTAATTTGCTTCACATTGATCCTACAAAAGACCCTCATGCCGGAGAGGTAGTACCGATGGATACCGTAATCGATCGTACAGTGGAACTCATTGAATATATTGAAAGCGAACGCAAACAACGCAATCTTCCCCCCATTGACTACGAGGCAGGAACGGAAGAAACTAACGGAGGATTGACTTCAATTGAGGCGTATGAAGATTTTATTAACCAATTATGCAGCCGGTTGAATGATAAGGGTCTGCCTTTACCGCTTTTCATTGTAGGACAAACCGGAACCCTCACTCGTCACACAGAAAATGTAGGTAATTTTGATGCTCAAGCGGCTACAAAGCTGGTATCGGTTGCGAGAAAATACGGGGTTGGCTTAAAAGAACACAATGCAGACTATCTTTCGGATGAAATTTTGCTGGCGCATCCCGCGTTAGGTATAACAGCTTCAAACGTCGCCCCGGAATATGGCGTTGCAGAAACCGTTGCATACACAAACCTTGCAGCGACCGAACAAACACTTCTTAAAACAGGGTTGATTACAAAGGCTTCAAACTTGACGGATGTATTAAGAGACGAAACCATAAAGAGCGAGCGGTGGAGAAAGTGGATGACAGGCTCTGATTCACAACTTTCTGTTGCTGAGGTTTTAACCAATGATAAACTGGCAAACCTTATAGCAAAAATCGGTGGACACTATACTTTTGAAAACCCTAAAGTGAAGCAAGAGATGTCTGTGTTGTTCGACAACCTTAAGATGGTTGGCGTGGATGCTCAAGCTGCAACGGAAAATTGCTTGTTTAGAGTGATGCAGAGATATTCTGATTGTTTTGGACTAAATGGCTTAACGACGAGGATTAAAAGCGTTGTTAATTCTTAGCGAAGGCGAGAATATATGCAGACTTTAAATCGTAACAGTAGCAAATAATATATAATTTTGCTAAATATTGTTGACAAAGCTATTAAGAAAATGTTATAATGGACAAAAAGCAAAAGAAATGAACAAAAAGATAAAAAATAATTCAATATCATCAACTTAATGATATTGAGCAAATGATTTAGGATGTGGTGCTTAGATGTTTCGATTGATTTTCACGTCCTAAAAATGCGCAAAAGCTTAAACTCTCGCAAGTGTTGGCCAAAGAACTGCTTGAACTGCCGTGTCTGCAAGTACGAAGTCCCGGGTTTCCAAAGCTGTAAATGTGTGGATTACTGTAGTTGTAAGTAGTTTTGAGGATATAAGAGATTCGGAATTTCTGAATACAACAATCAATTATGGAGGAATTATTTTATGAAGAAGTTTTTACCGCTCTTGCTGCTGCTTGTTTTAGTATTTGCTATTACTGCATGTGCTGACGAACCGGCAGCTCCCCCAACGGCGGACCCCACACCTGCCCCGGCAGATCCTGCACCTGCAGATCCCGCACCGGCTGACCCCGCCCCGGCAGACCCCGCGCCTGCCCCGGCAGACGGCGACTTTACCCTTGGGTTTATTCTCGGTTCTCGTGAACATGCGTTTTACCTCTTGGTCGAAGAAGGTATCTTAGCTGCAGCAAATCAACTTGGCTTTGACGCAATCGTTTTAGAAAGTGATTTACGAGGAGATGTAGCGTCAGAACGTATTCAAGACCTTATGGTGCTTAATGTAGATGCAATATCACTTGCAATCAATGAGCCTGCTGCGACGAACGTAGCAATAGAAAATGCCAGTGCTGAAGGATTTCCGATGTTTGGATTTGATGCACGCACAGACCTTACCGACAAAATAATCAGCTTCGTCGGTACAGACAACTTCCAAGGAGGAGTGCTTGCCGGGCAAGTGACAATGCAAACACTCAGAGATTTAGGAGTAGCAGAAGGTGCGGTTATCGGAGTTATTCAACATCTTGAGCCGCAAAGTACTGTTGATCGCGAAGCAGGATGGCGGAGCTATGTAGAGCAGTACATTGATGAATACAACCTCACAGTTCATACCATCGGTAACTACATGGGACAGGCAGACATTGCGAGAAACCTTATGGAAGACGCACTTATCTTACATCCCGACATGGTAATGATATTCTCTGTAGGCTCGCCCGCCAGCGTAGGTGCTTTATCAGCAATTCACACAGCGGGAGCAACAACCAGAATAGTAGGATTTGATGCGAATCCGGAAGCACACGCGGCAATCCTTGACCCTGTTGATGGTCAAATTTGGATAGCTGACATTGCCCAAGATCCTTTTGCAATCGGATTTGGCGTGGCAGAACAAAAAATGCTTTGGTTAACACAAGGCAGAGTTGACGCAGCAGAAATACTTATTTCTCCGTTTGTTGTTGACGCATCCAATGCAGTTATGCCATAATGGGAGCATGTTCACGCGAAATGCTTTGAGTAGACATAGAGGCTGTGTCTGAAATCAACAGAAGCGCGCGGACTTGAATGAAATGAACTCATTCCGCGCGCTTCGTTATTATATCTATGTTTCACAAGGAGAGCCAAAGCTATGAAACCTTATCTGCAAGTAGTAGGCATTAGTAAGAATTTTCCGGGTGTAAAAGCTATTTCTGATGTTTCACTTGATTTTTACTCGGGTGAAGTTCACGCTATTGTCGGAGAAAATGGGGCAGGAAAGTCTACTCTCATAAAAATTGTGTCCGGAGTTTATTCTCTGGAGGAAGGTGAGATACTACTGGATGGAGATAGTGTTTCCTTCAAAAATCCTCGCGAGGCATTGGATAGAGGTATATCAGTCATTCACCAAGAACTAAGCATTGCTAAAGACCTGAGTGTTGCTGAAAATATATTTTTAGGCAGTGAGCCGACTTTGCGTTCCGGGATGTTTCTGGACAGGAAATCAATGGAAAAGCAGGCAGATGAGTTACTTGAGTTTATGCGCCTGAAAAACATCAAAGCAACCGATATTGCGGGAGACTTAACAGCTGCTCAACAGCAAATGATTGAAATTGCAAAGGTAATAAACAAAAAAGCAAAAGTTGTTATAATGGACGAACCGACATCATCGCTTTCAGAACACGAAATTGAATCTCTTTTTATGCAAATAGACAGCCTGAGAGAATCCGGGGTTGCGATTATATATATTTCGCACAGGATGGTAGAAATTTTCAAAATGTGTGACAGAATTTCAATTTTGCGAGATGGCCAAAAGGTCAAAACTTGCATGATTAAAGAAACTTCTGAGCAAGATATTGTTGCCAACATGGTAGGAAGAGAGATAAAAGATTACTATAATCGTAAACAACATACCAGGGGCAGGGAAATGTTGCGCGTTGAGAACCTGACCCGAAAGCGAGAATTTCATGATATATCGTTCACTGCATACGAGGGCGAAATTTTAGGAATATCAGGTCTGGTAGGTGCAGGACGCACTGAAGTTATGGAGACCATTTTTGGTGCAAGGCAAGCGGATTCCGGCAAAGTTTTTGTCGAAGAAAAAGAAGTAAAGTTTGATAGCCCCATGAGTGCAATCAGTCATAAAATCGGTCTCGTAACAGAAGATAGGCGGACGACGGGTCTTATGTTGCAGGCGATGATTAAGAGTAATATTGCACTTCCAAGCCTCGTAAAAAACCACAAAAAATTTGGTTTTTTAGACAATAAATGGGAAGATCGGGTTGCAAGAGAATCAGTTGAAAAACTTAAAATCAAAACACCGAGTATAGAGACCGCAACGGAAAATCTTTCAGGCGGAAATCAGCAGAAAGTTATTCTCGCGAAGTGGCTCGTTGCGGAAAGCAAAATCTTAATTTTGGATGAACCTACTCGCGGAATAGACGTAAATGCAAAATCTGAATTTTACAGGCTCATGAACGAGTTTGTAGACAACGGTGGTTGTATTATCATGGTTTCGTCTGAATTGCCTGAAATACTGGGTGTCAGTAATAGAATTATTGTTATGCGCGAAGGCGAAATAAGCGGAGAACTTGATTGGGAACAAGCGACAGAACAATCTGTTATTGAACTGGCGAGTCTTCATAGTAATGCTGAGTGAATAACATATCGGTACCTGCCTTATGTTTTAATATTGTCAGATACATCAGAGTAGGTGCTTATATAAATAACGGGTTCAGGGAAGGAACAACGAAAGATGAATATTGACATGAAAGCGTGGGCAAAAAAGAACGTTATACTTTTATTTCTTATCCTATTAGTTTTAGGCTTTGGCGTTACCACATCACAATTCTTTACAACTTGGCGTATTTCTGATATTTTTACTACATCACCTTTTTTTACATCTATGAACCTTATCAACCTGACAACCCAGATGGCTATAAACGCTATGTTGGCAGCGGGGTTAACATATGTTATAATTTTAGGTGGAATTGACATTTCTGTCGGTTCAGTGGCTGCGTTGTCCGGAATTGTTGCATCTGTTCTTGCCAGAGATGTCCCCGTGTTAAGTTCTACAATTCCCGGGTCTATTCTGATTTTGATTGGTTCTGCTTTTGTAGTAGGAACTATTTGCGGAAGTATAAATGGCATAATGATTACTAAGTTTCGCGTAGTGCCGATGATTGCTACATTGGCAATGCTGACAATAGCGAGAGGGCTGAGTTTTGTGGTTGCGGACGGCACATCTGTTTTCGGAATACCCTCTGCATTTTCTTGGCTTGGTGCAGCAAGACTCATAGCAACAGAGGATAGGCCAACCGGTTGGATACCTGTAATTACACTGTTTGTCATTTTTTGCGTTACTATTATGGCCATACTCCTGAGCAAAACAGTATTTGGTCGCCATGTGTATGCCACGGGAAGCAATCGCGCGGTAGCCCATTTAGGAGGCATCAACACAGGGAAAGTAATTCTTTTAGGGCATATTATCTGCTCAATAGCTGCAGCAATGGGAGGCGCACTAAACGCATCGAGGCTTCAAAGCGGACAGCCTGCAGCACTTGATGGGTTTGAACTTTTTGCTATTGCCGCTACGGTTCTTTCCGGAACCAGCCTGTACGGAGGAGTAGGATCTGTCGGGCGCGCTATGTTTGGTGTAGCAATAATTGCAGTTATCAACAATGGCATGAATCTTTTACAAGTTCACTCTCATTGGCAAAGGATTGTTATCGGTCTTATAATTTTATTTGCGGTTGCGCTTGATATGTGGCAGAAGAAAAAGAAATCATAAGGCAGTTTAGAAAAGGAAAAGAGTAATGTTACCGGAAGAAAGAAAACAAAAAGTTCTCGAACTGGTCTGTAACAATAAGTCAATCAAAGTCTCAGAAATCAGTCATCTGCTGGATGTTTCAGAAGTTACCGCCAGACGTGACTTAGATGAACTTGATTCACAAAGTAAACTTAAGCGTACCCGCGGTGGTGCTATGGCTATATATTCGGTGGGTCTTCCGATTCATACGGATACACTTAAATCAAGAAACATTGAGGGTAAAAAGCAAATAGCTGCCCTTGCATACAGCTGTATTCAAGATAACGACACAATTTTGGTGGATAGCTCAAGTACTGTTGAAGAACTAATAAAACTTATTGCTGTTGGCGACAAAAAAAATCTTATAATTGTCACCACCTCGTTGGTTTCGCTAAAGACTCTTTCTCAGCAGAGTCAGCAAAATTTACATAAAGTGATTGCCGTAAGTGGAGAAGTAAATTATGCTCATGACACATTTGAGGGTAGTTTGGCTGTGGAGTTTATAAGAAATATCAGAGCTGACAAGAGCTTTATGGGTGTTAACGGAATTGAAGAAACGTACGGATTCTCAACTCCGAGGTTTGAAGATGCGGAGATAAAAAAATGCATGATTGAATCATCCATAAAATCATTTATTCTTGCGGATAGCACAAAATTCGGTAAATCATATCTTGCTAATGTTAAAGCAATATGTGATTGTGTTGTTACAGATTGTGTGCAGAGTGGATATAGGTATGAGTGGCTGGAAAATCAGGGGTCTGTCATGTTTGCCTCAGAATCCGTCGGCACTTCGAAATGAAAATTGTTATTTAAGTTAGGAGAAACTATGATTGCGCCAACCAATATTTTAAGAGATGCAGACAAAGAAGGCTATGCCGTGCCTGCGTTCAATTTTTCGGACATTTGGGATTTGCAGGCTATAATAGAGGCCGCCGAAGAAGAGAACGCGGTAATTATGATTGCAGCAAATCCTCTGGTCATCAAGGCTTTTGGCACAGAGACTTGCAGTGCAATGGGGTTAAGTTGCGCTAAAACGGTAAAGGTACCGATATTATTGCATCAAGATCATGCATTTCAAGTTGATGCGTGTTATGAGGCTCTGGAATACGGCTTTAAATCTGTTATGATGGATGCGTCGAAATATGAGCTGGAGAAAAATATAAGCATGGTCAAATCAGTTGTAGAGAAAGCGCACAAGCTTGATGCCGTAGTGGAAGCTGAAATCGGGCGTATCCGAGGGGCCGGGATTGAAGGTGACTTTGAAGGGGGCGATTATTTAGCTCCACCTGATGATTGCGTGGAACTTGTTCGCGAAAGCGGATGTGATTCTTTGGCTATCGGAATAGGTAATGCCCACGGATTTTACCAAGGTAAGCCTGAACTTAATTTTGAAAGATTAAAACAAATCAATGATTGTGTCGATGTGCCTTTAGTATTACACGGTGGTACCGGCATCCCCTCTGAAGATATAAAGAAGGCAATTTTAGGTGGCATCAGCAAGGTCAACGTAGGAACCATTATTCATAGTACATATATGAATGAATTGCGCAAAGAGCTTAATAGATTGCCGGAAAACCCTTACACCTTGGACGTAATGCCTCCTGTGAAAGAGAAAATAAAGGCTGTAGTAAAAGAATGGATACATGTCTGTATGTGCAACGGCAAAGCAAAGAGATATATGTAGCATATCAATACGAATTCGGACAGTATATATAGCTTGTATGGAGTAATCAAAATGAATAAAGCTAAAATCATCGAGTGTTTTGAAAATTTGTCAGGACGCATAACTCTTGGCATTGATGGCTTTGTTGATGAAGTGTGGCAAGTTGTTCAGTCGAGGACAAGTAGCAATGATGTTGTACTTTATGATAAAATGAAAAATTTTGGTGACGCAATAGTAATGTGCGAAAAAGGTGGATTAGCTCGCGAAATTATCAGAAAGCGTCGCTCATATGGAGGATTTACCTGTAATACAGGAAAGGCTGTTGGGCGTCTCGGCGGAAATTCGATTATGCTTGGGATGTTCGGAAAGGATAAAATCGATTCTGCGTTTGAGCAGTTTAAGGATTTGAGTGAGATAATCTCTGTCGGAGACCCCGGGTTATGCCATATTTTCGAATTTGAAGATGGTAAGGCTATGTTTCCTAATCTGGATGCATTGTATGAGATTAGCTGGAAAGTGCTGCACGATGTAATTGGCACCGAAAGGTTAGATGAGATTTTTAAACAATCGCAAATTATAGCTCTCGGCTACTGGTCTTCCATGCCTTTTTTTGATGATTTAGTTTCAGGAATTTGTGAAAATTATATTATTGCCGGTCGTTGTGAGCGGATGTTTTTTGATTTTGCTGATTTGAAGAAACGAGATAAAAACTCGCTTAAACACACCATAGAACAACTGGCGGCACGGGGCAGCACAGTTAAGATGACCCTCAGTCTTAACGAGCACGAGGCCTCGTTGCTCTTTTCTTACTTTGGAGAAACTTTTGACGAAACTTGTATAGAGAAAGCAGTAATGCAAAATTTAAGAAAAAAAATCGGTCTCAATGAAATTGTTGTGCATACTCCGCACATTGCAGTAGCTGTAAATGCTGATGAAGGTTTTGCCTCGGTACAGCAAATTCATTGTCCGAAACCTGTTATAACGGCAGGTGCAGGCGACACCTTTAACGGTGGATATTTAATTGGCGCATTAGGTGGATTGGATTTGACTGAAAGGTTGATTCTATCCAATGCAGTGACAAGGCTTTATGTAAGGCAAGGATATGCTCCTGATGTAAGTGAAGTGTTATGCGAGCTGAGCCTATAATGAACCGGATGGTTTGTATATATAAGTGTGAAAGGAATAAAGTTTATCATGGCTAGTGTTTGGACTATGGGAGAATTGCTGTGTGAAGTAATGAGACCGGAAGTGGATACACCTTTGGATAGAGAAGGAGTCTTTTGGGGTCCTTACCCAAGTGGTGCTCCGGCTATTTTTATTGACACCGTCGCAAGACTGGGGCATAAGGCAGGTATAGTAGGAGGCGTTGGTAAAGACGATTTCGGGAAATGCCTTATAGATCGCTTACAGAAGAGTGGTGTGGATTGTTCGCAAATCACGGAGTATGAAGATGGCTCAACCGGTGTAGCTTTTGTCACATATTTTAGCGATGGTTCGAGAAGGTTCTTATTCCATTTCCCTGAAACACCCGCAACAAGACCTAACGCACCGGAGCCTGAGGCTTTAGGGGAAGACGTAAGCTATTACCACATTATGGGGTGTTCCTTAATGGCAAAACAGAGTTTTGCAAATGAAATATTAACCCTTATGCGAAAACTATCACAGCAGGGCACAAAAATTTCATTTGACCCAAACGTTCGCCCTGAGCTGATGAAAGATAAAGCCATTCTAAGGAATATCCAAGAAGTCATGGCTCATGCTAATGTATTACTTCCCGGGCCGGCGGAACTCATGATGGTTAGCGGAAAAGACTCAATTGAAGATGCAGTTAAGACTTGCTTTGAAAACGAAAATCTGGAAATCATAGCACTAAAGGATGGTGAGCGCGGAGCAACGGTATTTAACAGAAATGAAAAGATTTCCGTTAATGCTTTTCCCGTCACTGTAAAAGATACCACGGGAGCCGGTGATTGTTTTGATGCTGCCTTTATTTGTGGGCTGTTAGAGGGAAAAAGTCTGACAGATACACTAAAAATGGCTGCAGCCACTGCAGCACTCAATGTTTCTGCTTTTGGGCCGATGGAGGGAGACATCTCAAAAGCAAATATAGATAAAATTATATCAGGGCAAACCGTTTAGTAGGGTCAAACGTCTATGAAAGAAATGAAGGAAAATCTCCGCAATCTGTTGATTGCATTAGAAAATCACAAAAATCACAATACATTTATGGTCATAGGAATGGATGGTTTTGTAGATGAGATTATCCATGTGGTAGACAAACGGCAAAACCTTGACCAATACACACGTATACCCACTCTGGATGCGTTTGGCAACCGTATTTCCTGCGCTGCGGGATTAAGCACAAATCTCGAAATTGTTCCTGTTCAGACTAAGCTCGGAGGCAATGGACCTATACTTTCAAATGCGCTTTTATCCTACGGAACTAAGGTAACATATATCGGAGCTTTAGGAACACCGGATATTCATCCGGCATTTGGAGATATGGCGAATAAAATGGAGAAGGTTTATAGTTTATGCGAACCGGCTCGAAGCGAAGCATTAGAATTTGACGATGGCAAATTGATGTTAAATATGGTTACGCCATTTAATAATATAACATGGGAGTCAGTAAAATCAGCTATCGGAAACGCCGGCGATATTGAATCTCTTTTTAGCAAATGTGATTTAGTCGGCTTTGGAAATTGGACGGCGATTTCACATATGAACAGCATATGGCGTGGCTTACTTGAAGAAGTGTTCCCTCTTATGAGTGATTCAATAACAAAGGAAAAGCCTTTTGCATTCTTTGACTTGGCAGACCCTGAAAAACGATCATACGAGGATATTATCGCCGCCATTGAACTAATCAAGAAATTTGAAGAAAAATTCCGAGTCATTCTCGGGCTGAATGAGAAGGAGCTAAACCTTATAGCCGATGCACTGGATGTAGTCTCAACCGGGAGAAATAATCTCCGTGAAAAAGTAATGGAGACATATTCAGCTATGGGAATTTATGGACTGGTTGTACATCCGCTTAAAGAAGCGTGTTGTTGTATAGAAGGAGAATATTTTCAAGTTGAGGGTCCTTATTGCGAAAAGCCGATACTCACAACAGGCGCAGGTGACAACTTTAACGCAGGATTCTGCCTGGGTTTAGTGCTTAAGTTAAGCGCAGTAAATGCACTTACACTGGGGGTATGTTCATCAGGCTATTATGTTCGAAATGCAAAAGCTCCGACATATACGGAAATAATGGATTTTGTTAAACAACTGCTTTAGCGTACATGGACATATATGATAAGAGAATCCTACAGATTTTATCATAAGTCACTCGGCGGAGCCTCTGCCGAGTGTTTGTTTTGCCGTAGCAATGCATTACCATCTTGCATAATACACGGTGATACGTTATAATTGAACATATTTTTATACGTAGAAAGGGTAGCTATTACAATGTATACCGATGCGGTCTTTATCGTTATATCGTCAGTATCGCTTGTTATTTTACTTGCAATCGGCACATTTTTAAGTGCTTCGGAAATGGCGTTTTCATCACTCAGGCGCGCAAGAATCAACAGCATGGAGGAAGTCGGCGGCAAAAAAGGGCAGAGAGCTAAGCTGGTTGCTCTTATGTACGACGAGCAGTTTGACAGGGTTATATCAACACTGCTAATTTTGAATAATACAATAGCCATTGCCGCAGCGACGCTTTCGGCAACGTTGTTTGTGCGCCTGATTGGCGATTGGGGTTATTTGTTTTCAACTATTGTGATAAGTGCTATCGTTGTCGTATTTACTGATGTTTTCCCAAAGAGCATGGCAAAAGAGCAGCCCGAGCGGATTGCTCTCGCTGTTGCGCCGATTGTTCGGTTTCTGATGGTGATATTAAAACCGATAAATCTTGGAGTTTTGAAAATAAGAAACATGCTCAGCAAAGCATTTACATCAGGCGAGACGGAAGCCGGTGAAGATGAGCAAAATATGCGTGGCCAAGAGCTGATTTATATGGTCGGAGAGGCTGCAAGTGACGGCGCGATTGACTCGGAAAATCAAGCTCTGATTACAAATGCTATCACGTTTAACGATTTCGCAGCATGGGATGTGATTACTCCGCGCGTGGATATGGTGAGCGTGTCGATTGATGCTGATATGGCGGCTATTGCCGAGACTTTTATGGAGAGCGGGTACTCACGGATTCCTGTTTATGAGAATTCACTTGATAACATCAAAGGTGTCATACATATTCGTGATTTTTTAGGGCAGGTAGTAACGAGTGGTGCGGGAAGTTCTCGATTGCCGGAGGAAATCATAAGCCCTGCTGTGTTTACCGTCACCAGCGCAAAGGTTTCTGATGTACTTGCACTGTTTAAAAATGAGCAAAGTCACATGGCAATAGTAACCGATGAATACGGCGGTACCGAGGGCATTGTGACTATGGACGATATTTTGGAGCGGCTTGTCGGTGATATTTTGGACGAATCCGATGAGGCTGTTGATGAATTCGTGGAAATAGGTGAGGGCAAATATAAGGTCTTATGCTCTGCTTATGTCACGGATATGTTTGCACACGTTGGTATAAAAGCGGAGTCGGAGTCAAACACTGTCTGCGGTTGGATTATGGATGTTTTGCGTCGTATTCCGGAAGTCGGCGACAGTTTCACATTTGAAAACCTGTCCGTCACCGTTACCAAGGCGGAGAGCAGACGCGCCGAGGAATGTATTGTAGAAGTTGTGGAGCCGGAAGAGGTAAAAGAGTAGGCTGAATTGGTCTGTGCGATGTGCTTGGTGTGCGGGATATGTATTTTTAGCAATTTCGTCGCTCAGACAATATGCGCTGTCGCGCATAAACTCGCTTTGGAAATTGAAAAATACATACCCCGCACGCCAAGCACGTCAAGTATTATGAAACACGTCAGGATTATACGCTCACACCAGTACCATGTCCAGCAACATCATTGATATAAATCCTACTAAAATACTTATCGTGCCGGAGTGCGAGTGTCCGCCTTTTTGGGCTTCGGGTATGAGTTCCTCAACAACGACGTAGAACATTGCACCCGCTGCAAAAGATAGCAGCCACGGCATATACGGTGCTATCCATGCGGCTATAAGCACAGCGATAAGCCCGAAAATCGGCTCGACAATTCCTGTCAGGCTGCCGTATACAAATGCTTTCCAACGTGGAAGTCCTTCTTCACGGAGCAGATTTGATATTGCTGCGCTCTCGGGGAAGTTATGCACGCCAATGCCAATCGCAAGTGCTAACGCTCCTGCATATGCAGCGGGGTCGTGCCCGCCTTGTGCGACAACTGCGAATGTAAGACCAACGGCAATGCCCTCGGGTATGTTGTGCAACGTCACAGCGGAGACGAGCAATGTCGTTCTTTTTGATGTGGTTGCAAGTCCCTCGGGTTTGTCTGATGAGGGGTGAATGTGCGGTATGAGGTTATCAAGCCCCAGCAGAAACAAGACACCGAGAATAAACCCGCCTATTATAGGAATTGCGGGAAACTCTAAGGTCGCCATTGTATCCTCCATCGCAGGCATTAAAAGCCCGAAAACAGAAGCACCAATCATCATTCCTGCGGCAAAGCCGAGGAAAATCTTCTCAGACCCTTCTTTTAAGTTCTTGCGGAAAAGAAAAACTGTAGCACTGCCCAGACAAGTCATTACAAAGACAAGTCCGAGCCCGCCGCTAATAAGTACAAATGAATGAAGCTCCATAATTACCCTCGCAGTACAGTTTTATAGATGCCTCAATGATAGCACAGATAAAATTAGTCCGCAATTACAAATTAGATAAAAATTCGGACAAATTTAATCAACTTAAAATACGTGAATTTATATATCAAAAATCTTTTTCAAAGTGTCTAATGTTTTGAGTGCCTGCTTGAAGTCGAAATCTTCAATTTGTTGCAGCAGTACAGCCATTTCGGGCATTGTGCGAAGTTGCTCAATATAACTATTGTCGGCGATTTGCTGAGATTTTAACATGGGATAAAGGTTATCAAAAATTGCCTTTGCGTTATCCTTGTCGAAGCTCATATAACCGGGGAATAACGCTGTTTCAGGCTTTCCGATACTTTCAAAAACCTCTGCTAATTCATCTTCTAAAGCAGATAATTGTTCGCTTGTCGGTGTTTTTCTATCAGCCAACACGCCCTCCAAACGCTCCGCGGTTTGTGCCAATTCGCTTTCCTTTATAAGCCTGGCTAAACCTTTGAGTGTGTGCATTAGTATGTGGGCGGTTTCAAGGTCGCCCGCATCTATAGCTTGGGTTATGTCTGAAAATGTGTTTTTATGGTTTTTGACAAAATCCGTTCGTAATTTTCCGAACACATAAACATTATCTCGAAACTCATCAATGTTTTTATGCGAGCCGCTTGTTGCTTGTTTTGCTGAATTTTCCTTTTCAGCAGCTTCGATTATTTCAGGTGGCTGCTTGTCTTTTACGTATTTAATCAACATAGCATTTAATTTATCCGTCATGATAGGTTTAGAGAGGAAACCGTCAAAACCGATTTTGATGTATTCTTCTTCTTGGCCGACCAGCGCATTAGCGGTTAAGGCGATTATGGGGTGATTGTAACCCATATCTCGCAATATCTTCATAGCTTCGGGTCCGTTTATTCCGGGCATCATGTGGTCCATGAACACAATGTCATAAACATTTCCCTGCTTTATCTTTTCTATAGCTTCTTTTGCGTTATTGCAGGTTTCAACATTTATACCGTAAAACGCCAAAAGCCCTTGTGCCACACTCAGGTTAGCTTCTATATCGTCAACCACGAGAACATTGCCGTAAGGCATAGGGTCAAGCTCAAACTTGTGCCTTTTTTTGCTTTGCGGGTGAGCATATATTTCGTATTGCTGTAGCTTAATTGCCTCTTCTTCACCTAAAATATCCTGTGTTGCCTTTTTCTGCGGTATGCTGATTGTGACGGTCGTACCAACGCCTACATCACTGCCAATTTCGATGGTAGCGCCCATCATCTGTACAAGATTTGATACAATGGACATACCAAGCCCCGTTCCGCTGACGTTGCTTTTTTCACGTTCATGGAAACGCACATAATCCTCGAAGATGGTGGCGAGTTGTTCTTGGCTCATGCCGAGCCCGGTATCGCTGACAGAAATTACAAGTGTTATATGTTCAAAATCCAAAGGTTTGCACTGCAATGAGAGCGTAATCGCACCCGAATCCGTATATTTAAAAGCATTTGACAGTAAGTTAATAATGACTTGCTCAATGCGAAGCACATCACCTACAAGCGATGTGGGCAGATTCTCGTCTATACGCAAACTGAACGTAATGTTTTTGTCACCCAAGTAGGCGTAGTGAAGATTAGCGGCATGACCAATCAAACTGTCAATATTGTAAGGTTCCCGGGCGATAGTCATTTTTCCGCCTTCAATTTTAGAAAAGTCGAGTATGTCATTAACAATACCAAGGAGCAATTTGCCTGAGCTGTAAATTTTTGCAAAATAGTCCTCTGCGCTCGGGTGGGCACTTGATGTTTGGAGTCCAATCTCTGAAATACCCAGAATTGACGAAATGGGCGTGCGAATCTCATGACTCATGCGAGCTAAAAACTCGCTCTTGGCGTTATTTTTTTCCTCCGTTACTTCAATGCGCTTTTGTTCTTCAAGCATTCGCTGAGTCAACTCCTGCTCTCTGACCGCAGCCTCTTTGACCTTTGCAAGCGTCGCTTCAATCTCACGCAAGTCGGCTGCAAAGGTACAAAGCATATATTTGCCTTTATGCTCGAAACGGCTGAGCGTGATTTCCATTGGTACAGGTTCGCCGTTTTTTGTTTGGTGAATCCATCTGAATCTGGAGGCACCCGTCAGAAAAGCCTCGTCTACATATTTGCCGGCTTTTTCGCTCGAAAGTGTACCGCAGGGCTGGTATTCCGGCGAGAAATTAAACCAATTTTCAAGATATTCTTGTTGGCTTTCCACACCGAACAGCCTTACCACATGCTCGCTTGTGCTTATAAGCTCTCGCTCGGCATTATACATGTTCATTACAAAGGGCAGCAGGTCAATCATTTTTTTAGTCAAATCAAAGGCATTTCGCTCCAATGCCATCGCCGCTTCCGCCTCACGAATATCGAGCGCATATGCCACGAGCATTGGCTCTCCGTCATACTCAAAGCGGGATATTGTAATATCCATGGACACGGGTTCTTCGGATTTTGTTTGGTGTGTCCACTTGAAATTTGTATAACCATCGTGATAAGCTTGCTCAAAATACATATGAGCCTTTTCAGCCGAAATGGTGCCGCACGGCTGACGCTCAGGTGAAAATGCGTTGAAGTTTTCGATATACTCTCTTTTATCCGTGATTCCGAACAATGTCAACGTGTAATCACTGACATTTATACACTGGTACTTGTCATTCCATAGCGTAACTACAAAAGGCGCGGAGTTCAACATAATTTGTATCAGTTCAAGTGCATTACGCATTTCGGTGGCGGATTCTTCGCTATCGTCTAATATCTTCTGTTGCTCGCGTTCGATACGGCGAATCACAACATTTCCGCCCCATACAAGCAAAAGAAGTGCTGCAATAGAAGCCACGGCAGGGAATACAAAGCGCGTTGCGCCCGTGCCCCATATGTAATTTGAAAGCACGACCATAGACCAATTAGTCCCGACAATCGGTGCGATGGAAGCGTATCGGAAATCACCGTCAAGGGGAATGGCGTCGTTAATAACGCCGCCGAGTTGATAAACCCCTCCGACCATTGTTTGCAAATGCATATTGATAGCTTCTGCCAGCGCAGGATTAAGAGCTGCTTCGGGCATACTGACGGGGTTTGGCAGACCGTCAATTAAAACTTCCAAAATCTGCGCACTGTCTGCCCTAACCAATCCGTTATTATCTATAATATAACCACGGCGGTTACGTACGTCGAAGTCGACGAAAACGATATCAAAAACAGTCTGCCACGGCATACCGACGGTTACGACACCCACAAAGCGACCCTCATAGTAAATTCTCTGGTTCATCAAAAGATATGAGCCCCGCTGCGTGTCTTCCGGGTGGCCGCGCTGTATATTCAAATTAAAAGGCAACGGTGAATCCCAAGTATCCCAATACCATGGTGAACAATAGTCAATTTGCAGGCACGGCACGAAGTTGTCCTCAGTAAAACCTGTACTCAAATCATAGACGTTAAATGAATCGTAAACCGTGAACATAAGAAGCACATGCGGCGCAAATGCCGAATAGCGGACGATTTCCTCGACTGCCATTGCTCTGAGGTCCTCATCGTTTTCGTTTGCAAGCCACTGTGAAATTACGGGAGAAAATGCGAGCTGCTGCGACAGCACATAATGAGTGTTTGTGCCGGTGAGAAAATTTGATGCTGCTTCGATAGAATACTGCCTTGACAGCCTCCGTGCGGAATCATTGGCGATTTCCATGGCAATCAGGCTGCCGATTGCCACCACGATAGCAACGGTAATCGTGAGAATGGCAAAATATATAATTCTCGCGCGAGTGGCAAGGCGATTCGTTTTGCGTCGGGATTTTGATAATGTCATAAAATATACCTGCATATTGATTTAGCCGAAAGAAATTATGAAACCATAACTTATTATTTGTTAGTTATTAGTTTTTTATATTCCCTCCAGTTTACTATATATGTAGCATAAATTTCAACAAATTTCTCTAAAATTTTACAGAATCAAGTAAATGATGAATAAAATTTGACAATTGCAGTGGTGATGTGTATTATACTTGTTAGTAAAAATAGCACCCGACACGCATCACACCAAAGTGTTCCATGTCGGGTCATTTAATTACAGAAGGAATAGTCATTATTATGCCTGTGGAAAATATAAAATCAATAAGTATTCCGGCAAAGGACGGTCATGCTATTTCTGTTTTGTCAGTCGGTATGGAGAAGAAATACAAAAAGGCAGTTATCATTATAAGCCATGGTTTTAGTGAACATTCAGGGTCATACATTGAAATAGCGCAAGAGTTGTGCGATGCGGGTTTTGCGTGCCTTATTCCCGACCAGCGCGGGCACGGGGCACCTCCTGTCGGCATCGGCACGAAAAAGTGGCATGGAATAATTCCCGGTTATCAAAGTTTTATCGACGATATCGAAGCTGTTACGAATAAAGCGAGGGAACTTTCGCCGGGTTCTTCGATTGTACTATATGGTCACAGCATGGGCGGGGGTATTGTGCTAAACACGCTGCTCCGTATGCCGAAAGCGCAGCAAACACAGTATGTTTGCACTATAGTGGAAGCTCCTTGGCTTGGTCTTTATGATGAGTTCAACGCGTTTACCCGCGGTTTGCTCGGTGCTTTAAGCCGTATTGCGCCGAAAGTCAGAGTGAAAAGGTCGCCGAGTGATGAGACTTTATCGAGTAATCCCGAGAGAGCAAAAAGCATCACGGAAGATGAGCTTTATCATGGGTATCTCTCGTTTCATATGCTAAGTGAGATAATGAAGGCGTGCGACTATGCCATGGAAAATGCAAAGCAATTATCTGTTCCCACGTTGTTAGCTTTAGCTGATAAAGAGGTTGTAGTGAATAATAATTCAATGCGTGAATTTGCAAAAAGCGCAGGGGAGATTGTGAAACTCGAAGAGTACGATTCGCTGCATGCCATACACAACGATGATAAGAGAGAGCTTTTCTGCAAAGATATGATAGAATTTATAGATTCTCATCTGGTGAAATAATACACTTTGCAGATGCTTAGCAATTTGCTAAGCATCTGCCTGAGTGTTAATAAGGGAGATAGGTTATTGTTTGATGTTGCGATAATTGGCTCGGGTATTGTTGGTGCTGCCGGTGCATATGAACTTTCGCGCTATGACCTGAATGTCGTTGTTTTAGAGCGCGAAAATGATGTGGCATTGGGCGCGACTAAGGCGAACAGTGCAGTCATTCATGCGGGTTATGACCCATCGCCGGGTACGCTCATGGCAAAGCTTGATGTCGAAAGCGTTGCTTTAGCAAAAGAGCTTTGCGAGAAGCTTGATGTGCCGCATAAGCAATGCGGTGCAATGGTTTTGGCACTTTCTGATGATGAAGTCAAGACTGTAGAGTTTTTGCATAACCAAGCGTTGATTAATGGTGTGAAGGATACGCATATTCTTTCAAAAGAAGAAGTGCTGCGTCTTGAACCAAATGTGAGTCAGGACGTTGCCGCTGCGCTCCATGCACCAACGGCAATGATTGTTGACCCTTGGGAATACACACTTGCTCTGGCTGAGACTGCTGTAAGAAATGGTGTCGAGTTTAGGTTTGATGCAGATGTTACGGGCATCATACCCACAGAGCAGGGCTATAAAATCACGGTAAACGCTACGGAAACATTAGAAACTCGAATAGTAATCAATGCAGCAGGGCTTTATGCAGATGATATTCACAACATGGTTGCAGAGCCTGATTTTACAATTTCTCCGGCCAAGGGTGAGTACTGGTTGCTCGATAAAAGCGAGGGTACACGTGTAAACAGCGTGTTATTTCAGTGTCCTTCAAAGGCAGGAAAGGGCGTGCTTGTAACGCCCACTGTCCACGGAAATCTCTTAGTAGGGCCGGGAAATATCCCTGCCGGAGATAAGGACGACGTTTCAACCACGGCAGATGAACTCAAATATGTAAAAGAAACGGCAAAAAGGTCGGTGCCGGGCATAGATTTCAGTACGGTCATACGCAGTTTTTCGGGAAATCGCGCCAACACCGAGCATAATGATTTTGTCATACGTGAAGCCGCTCCCGGCTTTATTGACCTTGCGGGCATAAAATCACCGGGTCTGTCGTCTGCTCCTGCGATAGCAAAAATGGCAATTCAAATGATGTCGGACGGTGGAATTATATTCAATGAAAAAGACAGTTTTGTTGATTCGCGCAGCCGCATTAGATTTAGTGAGCTTTCGGCCGATGAAAAGGCAAAGCTTATAGCACGTGACCCGCTGTACGGGCGGGTGATTTGCCGTTGTGAGACCGTGACGGAAGGGGAGATACGTGATACGTTGTTATCGCCGATTCCTCCGCGTTCTATAGATGCGGTGAAGCGGCGTACAAATGCAGGAATGGGGCGTTGTCAGAGTGGGTTCTGCGGTCCTCGCGTTTTGGAAATTCTGGCAAAGCACTATGGGATTGAGCGAGTAGATGTGCTTCAAGATAAGGCGGGCACGTTTGTTTTAACGTCAAAAACGAAAGAGTTTGCCGTTAGTAACGGCAATCATCTGCCAAATTTGGAGGTAAAATGACCGGACATTCACATTATCAGTTAATTGTTGTCGGCGGCGGCCCTGCGGGCATGGCTGCGGCTCTTGCCGCACAGGACGAGGGGCTTAGTCGCATTTTAGTCGTGGAGCGGGATTTTATGCTCGGCGGTATCCTCAATCAGTGTATTCATACGGGTTTTGGCATTGAATATTTTGATGAGGTTTTAACAGGCCCTGAGTATGCGTGGCGTTTTGTGAGTATGCTGGCTGATACCGAGATAGAGGTGTTGACCGACACGATGGTGCTTAGTGTTTCCGAGGATAAAACAGTACACCTGGCTAGTAAAAAGTCCGGCTACGTGGTCCTTACGGCAGATTCGGTTGTAATGGCGACAGGTTGCCGTGAGAGGGCTCGCGGTGCGCTGGGCATTGCGGGTACACGTCCTGCAGGAGTTATAACTGCGGGTACGGCTCAGCGTTATGTCAATATCGAGGGGTATATGCCCGGTACTCGTTTTGTTATAATAGGCAGTGGTGATGTCGGGCTTATAATGGCGCGGCGCATGACTCTTGAGGGGGCAAAGGTGCTGTGTGTTGTGGAGATTCTTCCGCGCCCGGGTGGTCTTTTGAGAAATGTTGTGCAATGTTTGCATGATTTTGATATTCCGCTTCTTTTGTCTCACACTGTCACTGATATTCGCGGCAGAAAACGCGTCGAGGAAGTGGTTGTTTCAAAGGTGGACGAGAACAGAAACATCATTGAAGGCACTGAGCAGTCTTTTTATTGCGACACTGTTCTTCTCTCAGCGGGGCTTATTCCCGAAAATGAGCTTCTCAGCGCGGCAGGGATTACAGTTGATGGCAATAATATACAAACGTCAGCCCCGGGCATTTTCGTTTGCGGAAATGCTTTGCAAGTTCATGATATTGTCGATAATGTTACGCTCGAAGCAGAGCGAGCGGGTATTGAGGCTGCAAAGTTTGTGAATAGCCTGTGACACGCAAACAGCTCATCATCTGTAGGAGTTTTTTCACTTAGGAGAACAGTTATGCATAAGTACATTTTATCTCTTGACCAGGGGACAACCAGCTCTCGGGCGGTGCTTTTTGACAGTGAACAGAATATAGTTGCTTCTTCGCAAAAAGAGTTCTCGCAAATCTATCCGAATGACGGATGGGTTGAGCAAGACCCTGTGGAAATTTATTCATCACAGGTTGCAGTGATGAGCGAGGCTGTTGCGCACAGCGGCATCAGCGCGAAGGATATTATGGCCATCGGGATTACCAATCAGCGTGAGACGACTATTGTCTGGGAAAAGTCCACGGGTAATCCTGTTTATAATGCAATTGTCTGGCAGTGCCGCAGGACGGCGGGCATAATCGAAAAGCTTGTATCAGACGGACTGACAGAGAAAATTCGACGCACCACAGGGCTGATTCCCGACGCTTATTTCTCAGGTTCGAAAATAGCCTGGATTCTTGATAATGTGGAGGGTGCGAGAGAAAGAGCAGAGAGCGGAGAGCTTCTTTTCGGAACTGTGGATACATGGCTTCTTTGGAAAATGACAAAGGGAAAGGTGCATGTCACTGATTATACGAATGCGTCTCGCACAATGCTTTTTGACATTCATGCTCTCGATTGGGATAATGAGCTGCTGTCGGCTCTGAATATTCCGCGCGCTATGTTGCCCAAAGTGTGCAGCTCAAGTGAGATATACGGATATACCGATGTGCAGGGTATCGAAATTCCGATTGCGGGGATTGCGGGCGACCAGCAGGCGGCACTTTTCGGGCAGTGCTGTTTTGACAAGGGTGATGTGAAAAACACTTACGGCACGGGTTGTTTTTTGCTTATGAACACAGGTACCGAGTCTTTTGACAGCAAGAGCGGTCTTATAACAACTATTGCTGCGTCAGCCAAAGGCAGACCGTCGTATGCGCTGGAGGGCAGCGTGTTTTCAGCGGGATCGGTGGTTTCGTGGCTCAGAGATGAGATGAGGCTGATTTCTACGAGCAGCGAGGTCGAGCAATTTGCATCACAAGTGCTTGACTCTGACGGCGTTTACTTTGTTCCTGCATTTACGGGTCTGGGTTCTCCGCATTGGGATATGTATGCGCGGGGGTGCATTGTAGGTATAACGCGCAGTACAAAACGCGAGCACATAATCAGGGCGGCACTGGAATCCATTGCTTTTCAAAGCTATGATTTAATAAGTGCCATTGAAAATGACACGGGGATTAAGATAACAGAGCTTCGTGCTGACGGTGGTGCGTCCGTGAATAATCTGCTCATGCAGTTTCAAGCGGATATTTCGGGGAAAACTGTCTGCAGACCTATGGTTAGTGAATCAACTGCGCTGGGAGCTGCGTTTCTTGCAGGTTTATCGACAGGCATTTGGCGAGATACAGATGAATTAAAGCAGCTTTGGCGCAGGGAAGCCACGTTTTCACCAAAAATGAATGACTCCGACAGGGCAGTACTCAGGCGAGGCTGGGAACGCGCAGTCGGCAGAAGCCTCGCCTGGGCAGAGCGGTGATAACTACTAATCGAAGTATACGGGTTTGCCTGTTTTGGCGGACTCGTATATTGCTTCCAGAATTTGGGTTACTACGAGTGCTTGCTCAGGTTTCACGCAAAGCTCTTTTCCGTACAAAATGGCATCGTAGAAATTTCTTGACTCTTGTACCGGTACTGAGTGAACTTCCACACCGGGAACATAGGCGATAGCCCCATCGTCAAAGCTCGGCGTAACGTTCGTCATTCTGCCGTTTGAATCTGAAACAATGGTCAGCCCGTTTTTCATATCAGCACCGGCCTTTGTTCCGCAGAGTGTACACTTTGCTTCTCCTTCATCAAGGATATTTAACGCCCAGCTTGATTCTAAAATAATTGTCGCACCGTTTTCCATGGTAATAAAGCCGAATGCAGAGTCTTCAACGGTATATTCTGATGGGTCCCATGGACCGAAGATATTTCCGCAATCCGGATTATCATTCAGTTTCTTATATGAGGCACCCATGACGGATTTTGGTTTGTAATTGTTCATCATCCAGAGCGTCATATCAAGCGCATGCGTGCCGATGTCGATGAGCGGACCTCCGCCTTGCTCTTCTGCTTTTAGGAAAACTCCCCATGTCGGAACGCCTCTGCGCCTTATTGCGTGTGCTTTTGCAAAGTAAATTTCACCAAGCTCGCCATTAT
>JGI24695J34938_10000945_pt1 | contig 26484 bp, 24 predicted proteins | sample TergutCo191P3_FD_34938 | JGI IMG/M metagenome (IMG submission 34938)
GTTTTGCTCCTTCCGACAGCGACCACCCTTGCCTCGCCTTTTGTATTGACGCATAATAATTTGACTCCGGCTTTAAGTTCACTGATATAATTCGTTGAATTCTCCGGTGCCATAACATAAGAATGCACCGACCCGGCATTAACTCTAAATGGCCGCAAATCCATATATGGAAGGTAATGTGTTTCACTGCATACCATTATGCCCCCATTTGAGGTAGAGCCGATAATCATTCCCTCATCCTGCCCCATTAAAGAAACAGTGTCAATACAGCTTCTGTCACCAAGCCCAATATATTCAATTGATTCAACAATAACTTCACTAAGGGCAACCTTATTAGCCGCTTCTAATAAAACATTGGTTTTATCCAAATCGTCAGAACTCCAGTCACTTAATACTATCCCATCCGGCCCCCGTTCTAAAACTTGTGATGTTACCATCGCATCTTCTAATGACATAACCACTTTCAGTAAGATCGTTTTTGCTTTCTTATGTTCAATCTGTGCAATAATAAGCTCCAAGGGGATATTTGTTTGGTCTTTAAACTGAATTACCAAATAATCATACTGTATTCCCGACTTCCATGCTGTATCTAAAGATTTTTCATCATTTACATAAACAAAAAGCCCACAACGGAAATTCTGTTTTTTGACCGCATTTAATATCATTTCTTTTTCTGCTATGACTAATGATGATTTCGGGATTTTACCAAGGTCTTTTACATCAACCACATAGTAAATAATCTCAAATCTTGCACCGAATTCTTCTAAAGGACCTATTGTAGCATTAACAAGCAGTCTTTGAACCGTTACGGTTGTAACTGCCGCTAATAACTCATCTTTATGATTAAAGCGACGCAGATCAATCCATATATTTTCTTTTACCATAAAACAATCCTCACTTTATAATAATTTTTCTCTAAGCATAATATTTCTAAGTTGCTTAACACATTCTCCGGGATTCTCTGATTGAAATATATTTCTTCCCATGCAAACTCCTAAGCAGCCCGCTTCCATAGCAGTTTGAACTTTCGCAAGCATCACCTGGCGTTCTTCCGTCCATTCTCCGCCTGCGACCAAAACTTTAATTTCGTTACCTTTTATTTCCTCCGCATATTCTTCCATTCCGGTAAAATACGGTATTTTAACAATATCCGCCCCCAGTTCAGCAGATATTCTAATGCCATGCAAAATATAAGGAGCCGATTCAACGGATCCGCATATTATTGATGATGGCGGATAAACCATCGTAAGTAATGGCAGACCATAAGTTTCACACCGATTTGATATATGAGCTAAATCAGAAAGCATTTGCTCTACGCCGCATGGTTCAAGATTAATATGAACAGAAACACCATCCGCGCCAAAATATAATGCTTCCTCGACTGTCCCAACCAAGATTTTTGAATTTTTGTTTTGTGAAAAATTCAAACCGCCTGACAAATGCATGAAAATACCGGTTTTATTGTTAATCGCGTTGCCTAAAGCTTTTAGAACCCCCTTATGTAGAATAAAAGCATCCGGACAAATGTTTGAGATAAGCTTTCTTATTGAAGCAAACGACTCCATCCCCTCTATTGAACCACTTGTTATTCCGTGATCTATTGCCGCAAACACACAGTCATCCGATTTAAATATCCGCTTTAAACGAATTTCTTTTCCTGCCATAAGTTTATCTCCTACGTAATCATTTACTATAGTACTCAAGCACTTTATTGATAGCTTTTATTACATCTTCCACATCCTCTGCACTACTTAACAGAATCGTTTGCGGAAGCCATACCAAACTTTTGCTAAACCGCATTGCCGTCGGAAATTGGGAATTCATCTCTCTTCGCATTTCATCTGAATAAAATTGTTTGCAAAATTTAAGATTGTAAACCAACTCTTTGTATCCACAGTGACAAGGTATGCCTTCTGTTTCTAAATAAATTGCCAAACGCTTTCCTGAAAGCAAAGATTGATATTCCTTTTTTATTATTAATAGATAGGAATAATTTCCATGAGAAGTAGCCGGTTTCTTTAAAATAATCGGTTCTAGCAGGGGATTATCTTTTAATAACTTATCCAATAAAATACGGTTTTTTATTCTCCGCTCTTCTTGGTCTTGAACTTTATCTAACTGCGTCAGGGCAATGCTCGCCTGAAACTCTGTGGGGCGATAATTTTCGCTCATATTTATGTGTGAACGCCAATCTTCACCAAGCGGCCTTCCGCAGCTTTGTATTGAAAACATTCTTTCAAATAATTTTTCGTCATTTACAGCTACAAAACCACCTTCCCCGCAATTTAAGTTCTTTGAAGCCTCAAAGCTGAAAATGCTGATATCGCCAAAAGAAGCAACATGTTTATGATTATAATTGCAACTGATTGCATGCGCACAATCCTGAACCAAAAAGAGGTTATGTTCTTCACAAATTCTTTTAATTTTTTCCATATCGCACGGATATCCTGCGCAATGCAAAATTAAAACCGCTTTTGTCTTACTTGTGATTTTGGCTTCAATCAGCCCCCCGTCAATATTACCGCTTTCATCAATGTCAACAAAGACAGGCTTTAAGCGATATTTATACAATGGCGCTATCGTACTAAAAAAGGTATAGGGCGTTGTAATAACTTCACTGCCTTCTTTTAAATCAAGCCCCGCAAATGCCAAATGAAGTGCTGAAGTTCCGCTGTTTACAAATATCCCATACCGAGTTCCCAAAAAACTACCGAAACGCTGTTCGAATTTCGCTATCTCACTTTCATTTTCATATTGAAATTTTAAATGATTGGTGTACTTGGCTCTTGACCATACCCCGCTTTTTAATATTTGGAGTAAATTTTCACAATCTGCATCTGAAAATTCCGGCCAAGTTGTATAAGGCTTCTCGCGCACCGGCATGCCACCGAATAACGCCAATTTATCCCGACTCATATGATATCCTTCTTTCTAAAAAATCTTTGGGTTTCAGCGATTTATTATATATATATTGATACAACTCAAGAATAAATGGATCTTCATGCTTTTGATAAAAATAATCAAAACCGGCATTGCGCTCGCTATCAGGGTTTTTATGCGCATGTGTTATATGGTATATGCGATTATCCCGGTCGTAAACAATTTCTAAACCGGCTTTTATCAGCCTATACCCAAACTCAAAATCCTCTCCGCCCCATACTTTGAAATTCATATCAAAACCGCCAAATTTCAGAGCCGTTTTGCGGCAAATACTAATACTGCCGCCAACACAACCTATCCAGCGTAAGCTTTCCGTCCCCTCGGTCAATAAGATTTCGGTGATGAGTTTTTCTAATCGTGACATTCTACCGGTTTTTTCAAACTGCTCCCGATTATCAAAAACAGCATTTAAGGATAAGCGTTTCCCTAATGATTTGCCGGGGGTTTTTATTTTTAAAAAATCATAATATTCACCATTTTCCGGATTGCTTAATAAGGTATACTCCGGCAAATCATATATTGGGTTGTGCACGAATACGTTTTTTCTTTTCGCATGAATTTCTGAATGTTTTCTGATAAAACTTGGTGGCAAAATGATATCGTCGTCAATGAATAGGACGACTTCGCCTTTTGCCATATGAAGCCCGGAATTTCTCGCCGCAGAACGGCCGCTATTATTTTGATAGATAATCTGTAGGGGAAACAAATAGGTTTTTTTAATAAATGAACCGATGGGAGGATCAGAGCCATCATCAATAATAATCACATCGAATATTCCCTCTGCCCCTTCTTGATAATTCAAGGATTCTAAAAGATATTTCGTTCTTGTCCATTTATTAAAGTAAGGGACTATAATTGTAATTGTTGGTAAACTAAGCGGCATTACTTTGTCCCCTGCCAACTTCCATACTCTTCTTTATCCCATAATTGGCAACATTGAAAGCAAACCGGAAGAGGTTTTCCGTGGTTAAAATTCTCTATATATTTCCGTCTTTTCTCACTTCTCCATATCTCTGCGATTGATTGCGTAAATACATTTCCGATGACAAAATCCGGAAAATCCGGGCAAAGCACGACGTCGCCATTCGGCTGTACATTAATTTTGTATTTTATGCTCCAGCAACCATCGGTCTTATCATACGGAATCAGACCCTCATCCTGTAAATAGTATCTATAACCATCCCGGTTCATTATATTGGGATATGTTACCTTCTCTTTATATTTATTGCTGATTTGATTTATCTTTTCCTCGCCAAGAGTAAAATCCTGCAATGTCATCAAGTCGCCCCTGAATGAATCAATGGCATTAATCTTTTCTAAAGCAAACCCATAGTCATCATGAAGCATTTTTTTGTATTTGACTATGGTTTTATCAGGATAAGACATTAATAATTGAAAAAACATTGTCCCAATGCCAATCGTAAATACTTCATCCGCAAGTTCATCAAGCTTGCCTATATTATATGGCATTATTACTGTTGCACTTGATATAAAAGGGAATATTCGTTTGATGGAATTAATCCTTTGTACCCCATCCGCAATTTTTTGAAATAAATCAGGATGTTTCCTTAATAAATCGTGCTCAACCTTTAGCGCATCAATGGATACTTGTAAAAAATCTAATTTTGAGTCAACGATATCCTGTGCATATTTATACAGTAAAGTGCCGTTTGTCACCATAAAACAACGCATTCTTCTTTTCTTTATGCTCTTGATAATTTCAAAGATATCCGGATGAAGCAACGGTTCCCCGCCCCAAAGATTCACATTTCTGATCCCGCTTCGCTGGGCGTCATCTAAAATTAGATTAACTTGATCCAAGCTAAGTTGAAATTGCTTTTCATATAGATGCTTGTTTTTACGTATATCATTTTGCCCGCAAAATGGACAAGTCAAATTACAGGCATAAGTCAATAATAAAGTTAAAATTGAAGGATTTTCCATGAATCACCTTATTTATGAATTATTTTGCACAATTACATTTTCCATAACGTAGCTTGTTAAACTGCTAATCTCATATAGAATATTTTCATTAAGATATTCATCCTCAAACTCGAAATCAAACTCATTTTCAATCGACAGCAGATATTGCAAGACATCAATCGAAGTCATTTCAAAATAAGAATATAAGTTGGCATTTTCATCAACATTTACAATCTCTTTTTGAAACAAATCTTCTGCCAATTTGCAAATTTTTTCTTGTACCTGCGTTTTTTCCATTTTTTACACCTCCTGTTTGAAAGTTTACTTTCAAACTTCACACCTCATTATTTGTTTAAATATTTATGTAGCACTTGCTTAAAAGAACATATATTTCCGGAAATCAATCGTTCAAATACTACCGGATCTTTCCCATTGCAATATCTCTTCGAAGGGCAATCGCGGCATTCCGCTTTTAAATTGCTACAATTCCCCCCATCCAGTTTCTTTATCATTTCAGATGATTTTCGCCACAATTCTTTTAACGGTTCATTATTAACATTTCCAATGAACCATTCCGGATTATTAATAAATGTCGTACTACCGGTCACATCGCCGTTATGGTTAATTACAATCATTTTTCTGTAGGCGGCATTATCTCCTAATCCGTATCTGTAAACGAGCTGCATATTTTTTAACTGCTTTACATTTATTTTTTCAGCTTTTAATAATGGATATAGATAACTTGGAAGAACACAAACAACTTGAAAATTTTTATGTTCCATTTCTGCTGCCCAGTCTATAATCATTTTAAGAATATTAAGGCTTTTGGCAATATCAACGGAAAAACTATTGCCTTTAACCTTTTCACCTACATTCATTATCATTTGAATATCAATTCCGCAAGCACCAAGCGAAAAAGAAAAATTAAGCAAATCTAAGATATCTTCACAACTGCCAATTTGAAAAACGTAGTTAATAATAACAGAACTTATGTTCTTATCTATGTATCGAGCCAGATTCCGCACCACTATTTGATGTGTCCCTTTTCGCATGCGAATTGAATCATGTCTTTCGGCATTGGCGGAATCTAAAGAGACATGTAATTGGGATATTAGCCCTTTTTCTTGATCAAGCTTTTCTATATATCTGTCCAGAGCTAAACCATTTGTCACCAGCAAGCAGTCCAGATTTTTATCTCTAATCATTAAAAGTAGTTCCATAATTTCTTGATAAAGCAATGGTTCGCCACCGGCAATATCAACAGTATTCACTCCCAATTCAACCGCGTCATTCAGTATCGAATCATATTGTTTAATCGTTAAACAAGTATTATCTTTATTAACCGCATCGACATAACAATATTTACAATTTAATTGGCACTTCATCGTCGGGTATAAATGAAGCCTTGACGGTTTTTCTTTAACCACTACGTTCTTTCTCCTTTAAGATGCAAATGCTTTTGACGAAAAGAATTTCCTGATATGATTTGCAACATATTCTACTTCGTAAACCGTCATCGCCGGGTAAAGCGGAAGTGTCAATACTTCCCCCGCAAGCTTATCTGTTACTTCAAGCTCAACTGTATCCGCGATAATTTTCTTAAAATAGGGGAACTGATAGACCGGACGAAAATGCACCGTCGTTTTTATCCCTTGATTGGCTAAATATGAAATTAATCGGTCTCTTTTGCTAAATTTTTCATCATTAATGATTCTTACTGCCATAATGTACCATGACGAATTTCCACCCACTAAGCTTTCTAAAAACATTAAACCCGGTACATCGGACAGGATTTCTTTATATCTACAGACTAAAGCCTCTCTTAAACTATGCATTAGATTAAGCTTTTTTAATTGTACGATTCCTATTGCCGCTTCAATATCCGTCATATTATATTTATATCCTAAACTCTGAACTTCATTTTGTAATGTCATATCTAAAGCTTGCCGATCATCTATTTTGTGCATCCCAAAAATTCTTTTTTCTCTGATCCTTTCAGCCAACTCATGATCGCTCGTTGTAACCATGCCGCCATCCCCGATAGAAAGCGTTTTTGTTGCTTGAAAACTAAAGCAGATCAGATTCCGAATGCGCGTTTCGTCGGCACCGGTATATTTACCATTTAAGACCGTCGGTAATGCATGTGCCGCATCCTCAATTAAAGCAAGATTATATTTCTGACATATTTTAATAATTGCTTCCAAATCACAAGGGTAACCGGCATAATGGACGATCAGAATCGCTTTGGTTTTAGGGGAAACTTTTTTTTCCACTGAAACGGGATCTATACACATGTCATGCGAATTAATATCTGCAAAAACAGGTTTTGCTCCTGTGTACTTAATAGCCAGTATCGTCGAGCAAAATGTCATTGCCGTTGTGATTACTTCATCCCCGGCCCCTATCCCCAAAACATCTACACTTAAGTGAAGAGCCGCCGTCGCAGAATTAACTGCAATTGCTTCAGCTGCACCAACATATTTGCGGAATTCTCTTTCAAAAGTGGAGACCATTGGTCCCATTCCGATCATTTTTCTGCGTATTGCTTTTTTTACAGCAATCTCTTCTTGTTCATCAAAATATGGGATATGTAAAGGCACTTGCATCATAATTGTTATTCTTTTCTTTTTGAATTTAGGTGATTTTTAACTTTATTTCTTCAAAATTTTCATTTCGAATCCATATAGAAAAAGATTCAGCTTGTGCAGATAATACTTTTGCTTGACTTTCATTAATTTGTGAATAAAAAATTTCTAAGTTACTCGCTTTTTGTTCGCTCTTGACTTGTTCCGGTTGATAAACTACTCTACCGGCAAATTTAAAGCCGGAAATAAATACTTCTTCCCATTTAATCGGCGCCGAATAATGACTATATGGCAACTCTTCATAAAAGAATATTATTTGTGTTTCAGGGCAGGATGGCATGTGATTTAAAACTGATTGCCGGACTGCCAGATGATCGCAGTGCCCACCGACCCCTGCCGGCACCCATATATACCGGTAACCACCCCGGACTAACTCCTTTACTAAATTATTAACATCTTCACCGTTTTCTATCGGTGGTATTTGAGCTGTTTCCGAAAAAACATTGGCGGCTTTGGGCTGAAAAAGCGTCCTTACATTACTGATGCCTCTGTATCCTGCTTCTTCTAAGCAGAAACGGTCATAACGAATTTTTGAGAAAGAAAACCATTGTTCTTCTTCTTTTTCTAATAATTTAAGCGTTTTTTCGCAATTCGCATAATTCCTGATATTAAAAGTTTCTTTGCCAAATATTGTATACGCGATTGCTTCCTCACGGGGAATTATCTTTTCTGATAATACATGCCCGATAGAGAATGCAATATCATCTAAATGAGGTTGCAGTAAAAGATGTCTTCCGCACATTTTGAAATTTCTGAACTTTAAAAAATCTATAACCATGCGATTAGCATCCTTGTGAGTTAATTATTCCGTATATTTTCTTTTTATCTTTCCGATACAATACGCACCATAATAAGCGGCTCCTATTGATGTCCCGTTATCACCTGCTGCCGGCTGAATAAAGTAATTTTTAAATAAGCCGGTTTTATATAACTTATAATTTGCCACGCTATTAAGCGCAACACCCCCGGCAATACAAATATTATCAGTATTCGTTTGATTTTTCAGATAAAGAGCACTATGGATAACCGCATCTTCAACAATTTTTTGGGCTGCCCAAGCAAAATTTGCCCTGACATCAAAATCTTCAAGATTTTGGGTTTTTGCATAAGCAAAAAGTTCCTTAATCCCATCAAGGCTAAATAAAAAGCTACCTTCTGCGCCATAATCAATAAAGCTTCTGATCTGATTATAAAGCTTATTAGTCCCATATGGAGCTAACCCCATTGTTTTACCTTCCTCAAATAGGCCAAAGCCAATAATATGGGTAATAATATGGTAAAAAACACCGATAGAATTTTCGGCAACATCAATCATATTATCAAACAATTTTCTTGAAAGAACTTTGGCGCCATGCGATTTGATTTTGGTGATTTCATTTTTATTTCCATGCCAAAGAGAAGTAGAATCATTCATTCCTTTTTCATCAGCAAAACCGGCACCATCCAAGATAAGTACTGCGCTTTCTTCAAATGTTGAGGGAAAAAACGCACTTGCCGCGTGTGATAAATGATGACCAATAAAATGAATTTGATTTTTATATTTATACCGCGCATAATAATATTGTTCCAATGAATTGTTGGCCACCACACAATCAGGGATAACATCGTCTAATCGGGCGACTTTTGTGCAATAATTAATTGCCGGCATTTTCATGAGTGCCTGTCCCATCCCCTCAAAGAAGCTGTGCTTTTTCCGCAATATTCTTTCGTCCTCAATGAAGCTGAGAACTTGATCATTTTCTATTATGCATGTTGAAAAGTCATGACCAGAGCCACCAAACCCAACACTAATCATACCGTTACCCCCTTTTTATGAATCACATAGTTATGGATATATAATTCATCAAAATTAGTGCCTAAGAAACAGCGAATTGCATCTGCGGGAGTTTCGACAATCGGCTCGCCTTTTACATTAAAAGATGTATTGAGAACAATGGGAATACCAGTAATATCATAAAAACTTTCAATTAATTGATAATATCGGGGTGCTAATTCTTTGATTACTGTTTGTAACCTGCCCGTCCCGTCAACATGAGTAACCGATGGAATTATGTCCCGCTTTTTCGGCCAAATATCTGCAACCATCAGCATATATGGCGAAGGAATATCCAAGTCAAAATAATCATTTTGATGTTCCCATAATACCGAAGGGGCAAAAGGGCGAAAAGATTCTCTGAATTTGACCCGGTGATTTACAATATCTTTCATTTCTTTTCGTCTCGGGTCAGCTAATAAACTTCTATGCCCTAATGCTCTTGGACCGCACTCAGACCCTGATTGAAACCACCCGATAATATTTCCTCCGGCAATGGAATCAGCAGCTTCTTTAAATATATCTTTGCTGACATAGTGTATAATCATATCCTCATACTGCAAGATATCATTCATAATTTCTTCGTCCGAATATACTTTTCCTAAATATGGGCTAAACATATTAGCTTCCTCCTTTTATTTGTCGATCTTGGTTCATAATTACATGCCATCCATAATATGCCGCTCCGATAGACGTCCCGTTATCACCTGCGGCCGGTTGAATAAAATAGTTTTTAAACAAGCCTGCTTTATAAAGTTTATAATTTGCAACGCTATTAAGTATGACCCCGCCGGCCAAGCAAATATTTTCCGAACGGGTCAGTTCTCTAAGATACTCCGCAACATGGATTAGCGCTTTTTCGGTAATAAACTGAGCTGCATATGCGATATCCGCTCTATAGCTAAACTGCTTTTCTTGATCCTTTTCTTTTTCCCATATTTTTCTGAATTGATATAAATAATTTAATCCTGCTAAAGAAAATTTGAATATACCGCCATTTTCAAGAGTTATGTACTCCATCAGTTCTTTCAAATAACGAGAGGTTCCGTATGGTGCTAATCCCATTGTTTTGCCTTCTTCATGGAATGTAAAACCGCTGGCATATGTCGCCGCGCCATAGAAACCGCCCAGCGAATTTATTACGGGATCAATTTTGTTTTCAAATTGTTTTGCTTTTAACCGAATTCCTTTTTGAACTTTCAATAGGTTGATTTCTTTTCCGCAACCAACTCCCAAGGAGCAAACCTCGATTTTATTTTCTCCATCTTCATGTGTGAACTCATTTCCGCCGCCATCTATGGTAAGAATAGCTGCTTCATCAAATGAGGAAGGATAAAATGCGCTGCTTGAATGAGCCAGGTGATGATTAATTGATTTAAATTCTGTCACTGATTTTTTAATTCTTTTGCAATAAAAAGAAGATAAAATATCATTTCCAACCACTAAATCAATATCTTTGAACGTAAGCTCATTGTCTTCAAGGCAAATATCTGCGGCGTTGTAATACATTAGTTCCGTCATGCCGGGATAATATGCGTGTTTTTTTCTTACAATGCGTTCATCTTCCAGGTAATATTTCAGATTACCATCTTGAATAAGACAACTTGAAAAATCATGTATTGAACCGCCGACACCAATTATATTTTTATGTTCTTTCATAAAATAATTATTCCTTCACGTTACTTGGTAATAAAGAAATTTTGTTTTTGATTAATTTTCCCGATATATTTCGCGGGATTTCTGCTACTCTTTTTATTTTCACCGGAACTTTATAGTGCATAAGGTTATGTTTGCACTTTGTAATGATATCTTCTATTTTTAGCGAATCACTGCACTGCACCAAGGCATACACAAGTTCGGAGCCGGAGCGGTGATGCCCCGCAAAGACGGCTACATCTTTAACGCCGTTAATGGTTTTGATAAAACATTCTACTTCTGTCGGATTAACTTTTTTTCCGAATACATTGATCAAATTATTTTTTCGGCCTTGGACTAAAATCCGGCCGGCCGAATCTTCATGGCCAACATCACCTGTCGAGTGCCATATCCCCTCTTCTAAGAAAGGCTTTTCAATTAATCCTTTTTCATTTAAATATCCAAACATTTGGGACGGATTGGAAACTTGAATATATTGGTATTCCTCGTCTGCTTTTAGCCGTATTTTCGTATAAGCCAACGGTTTCCCTACATTTCCTGTCTCGTATATCCCCTCAATTCTTTCAATACACATCTCGCCGGTTTCTGTAGAGCCATAAGAAGCAAAAACATTTTTGTTAAATCTTTGATAAAAATTCCCGGCAACCGACTTCTCAAGCGGAGAACCTGCTGTATAAATGTATCGGGGAATGAAAATTTCTTTTGAAATCTTTGCTTCACTTAAGAGTTCTACAATATTGGAAGTCGCAGTGAATAAATCTATTGCTTTTTCATGAAATAAATTGATAATTGTTCTTGGATTTACGCTACTGCTTAAATACAACATACTTGATGACAGAAATGCTTGTAAGAATGCCGTACCAAACCCATAAGCATGATTTAGCGCCAGCGGACAATAAATGCTGGCCGGTCGACATTCTACCGTCTTGGCATGATTCACCGGTTCCGCAATACAGCCATATTCGTCTCGTACACAAATTTTTACTGTTCCGGTTGTTCCTGAAGTTGGCTGACATATCATGCCGCTTAATTCTTTTAACGGTTTTGTTTCATTTTTTATTAAGTAAAGATAACCTTCATAATCTGAAAAAGTTAGCGGCTGATGAGTGGAAAAGGAATCTTTCCATCTATCTTGATCAGATATGACACAAAGAAAATCACCTTGATTATCCAACAAGTTCAACTCATATAATGTTATTTGACCTGGTAACAGTACCGGAACTGCATTTATTCTTAGTAATGAAAAGAAGGATATAATGAAAAACACCGGGGAAAGACAGGATAAAACTACTCGATCGGAATTTTTAACGCCAAAATCATAAATTTGTCGGCTGAGGGACTCTATCGCTTTTTTCAGCCCGCTTTCATCCATTAATAATTTTCTGTCTACATCATAAATGCTTCCGTAGAATTTTTCTAATAATGTATGATAGGTTATTTTATGAATCATTAACAAATCACCTCTTTGATTGTTCATACATTTTTAAGCGCGTCCTTTGCCGGGGGGATTTTACTAACCATTAACCTTCTCTATTATCTCAAGTCCAACGGAAACCGAAATCATTGTCCCAAATATTGGAGCGCCGATAAGTGCTTCCTGCCGCCCTTTATTTATCCGCTGTATCATGCCTTCATTGCCGGCCAAAGCTCCCGAGATAATCTTTACCGAATCTCCTTCTTTAAAACCCTGCGAAATATCTATTTTTTTATTCACACCCAAAATCCTGCTAAGCGCAATACGCTCCTCATCCCGCATAGCTATGTCAGCCTTATTCTCATAACATAAAAATCTATAGGCTTCCTTTTGTTTATATATGATAGGGTAAGTATAATCAATGAACTCAAGCGCCGGCTTATCCGACTCGATAAAGACGTAGCCCGGAAAACATATTTTCTGAAAGTGAGATTTTTTGCCCTGCCGCCTGAATATACAGACCTTTTGTGGGACGAAGGGGCTAAAGCTGCCGTTGCCCGGTTCTTTTTTTAACCGCTCAGCCACTCTTATTTCAGCTCCGGTCCGAACAAACAGGACGTACCAATAAACATTTTGTTCCGGCATAGGCACACCTTCTCCCTTTCACCTCGGCATCTCTTTTTGAGGAAAGATATCCATCGGTTAGCTATAGATTTTATGTTCCTCTCTACATTAAACTTTAAGCTCTGCTTTTAGAAGTGTATAAGAGTGCTTTTAACTATTTTATAAATAAATCTTCTTACGAAAATTATTTATAAACTTGGAGGTCTTTCGTTTTTATTTCTTTCTTCAAGTGCTGAAGTTATTGCTTAAAATGATTTTAATAGATATAATTACGAATTTCAATATGTGAATGATAACTGGTTAGTTTCTGTGATATTCGTAATCATAAAATGAATCATAGGTTCATATAAGCAACAATTTTTAAGTTATAAAGCACTTCATAATTTACTTTTTAGTATCTTTAGTAATCGGGTATAAGTATATATTTCTTTATTTTTTATGAGTTTTACCAGGCAAACTATTTTTTCATTGAAATCCACTATTTCCTTTATTCTATTTTTAAGTATCAAATTCATCATTTTTGCTGACAGATTAACAATTTCGTCAATATTCAATCTTATTTCCTTCACTTCATTTTCAGCTACTACTTGACCGGCAATTAAATATTTTATTCTTTCTTGCATAATTTTTTTATGTTCATAAAATATATATGAAATTAGACTATCATTAAGTAATATATCTATTGATTTTTGATCTTTGATATAATCATCGTATAATTTGATTCCATAAACTAAATCTACCGGCTCGGAAAACATCCCTAATCCCATTTTAATATAATCCTCGCCGGATAAATAATGCTGAATCATATTGTATATTCTCTCTAAATTCATATTGTAACCAACTTTATTCACATAATATTCATATATGTATATATAATCATTATCACTAAATTTAAAAGCCTTTTCAAAATCCTTGTATGCAACAGTTAAATAAATTTGCTTACCACCATAAAAATTTATTATATTCAATTCTTTTTTCTCATCATCATATCCATAAATCAAATTCTGATGAACATAATTATGACCATTTTTATATGCGTTTGTTTTAGGTATAAAAATTTCCTCTAAAAAAAATTCCAGGTAACGTCCCTTATTGATATTTATGATTATGTATTCCCAAAGAGAAAACCCATACACCTTAAAAATATCTGTCTGTTCCATTAATATATTAATAAACGGGTTTAATGGATAAAAATCATATGATTTATGTGGATATGCGCAATACATGACGGGCTGTGATTGACTGGCTGTCCCCCCGCATAACTGAATAAAATTAGAAAATAACCAATTATAGAATTGATTACCGCTATATGTTATTTCTAATCCAATATGGTATTTATAATATTCATTTGTATTGATATCACAAGAATATAAGGTTTCCCAAGTTAATCCATTAGATGAAATATAATAAATAATTTTTTCATTATTAATTTTACTTATTTTCATCCAATTCAACTTTTTATTTCTATATCTTTTTTCTTCAAAACTCTGATTTTCATTTGGTTGAGAAGTATAAAATCCAAATCCATAAAATTTGCCCATACTATATATATCTTCAATTGAATCATCTTCATTTTTAAGATTAATAAAAATACATATATTGTCCCAAGGCTTTGTTATTAATTGATGCTCTATATTTACTATTATTTCATCATCTTCACTGCATTGTCTAAAAATTTTTACGCTACTATTGTTTGAATAAGGATCAATAAGATATATGTCTATTAAATTATCCTTTATTTCGATTGTCGAGCCATCTAAATTTTTTTCCCATTTTTTTTGTCTATAATCAGATATTAAAACTGATGCCAATCTATTCCCTGTTGTCAATTCATTATTGATAACAGTTTCTGAAAAAGCATATGTTGGGTATAGTCTAACAAATGGATTTTTATTAATACACAGAATTTTTTTCATTATTACTTATCCTTATAATTTTATCATTAATTATCCTTGCGCTTAATGTTATTTAATATTTAAACCTTAGAATCAGACAATAACAGACAAAATCACAATCCTCAATGCTAAAATGATAACTGACAGGTTTTTGTGATATTTGTTAAGCAAATTCCTATATCACTGCCAGTTATCACAGTTTGTGTTTAATTATCACCGAAATCTTGCTTTTCGTTTATAATGTTTTAAAATAAATAAAAGCATTATATCCAATATTGTAGAAAGGATACTCATGATCGCAAAACTCTCATCATCAGCCGCTACATATTTTGCTGACAAAAGCATTTACAAACGTGATGATATTGATATTTACAAATACGGTTTTGAGCTATTGATTTCTACAATCCTTAACATCGTCGGTATTATAATTATTTCTGTTTGTTTTAATCTTTTTTTCGAAGGGACATTGTTCCTAATATCGGTTATCTTATTAAGGGTAACTGCCGGAGGATATCACGCAAATTCCCATTGGGCGTGCTTTCTGGCAAATAATATGACTTACTTAGCATTCGCTCTTCTTTTAAAATACGTGCTTTTTGACTATCTAATTTACTACTCCATTATTTCCGTATTAGTATCAACAGCTGTTATTTGGTTTTTATCACCTGTCGAAGCTAAAAATAAACCTCTCAGCAAAAATAAGAAAATTAAAGTTAGAAAAATAAGTCTTATTATTTCTCTGATTAACATCATTCTTGTATTATTTTTTTCCTTAATAATAAAGCAATCCCATAATTATATTGCTTACTACATTTCCGGTATGCTTGCTGTTAGTTTATCTTTAATTGCAGCAAAGATATTTTATTGAAAAAATAAACAATCCAGTTTCTTCGTCGCTATTTTATCGCCAAAAATACTATCATGCTCAACGAAAAGGATTGTCGGTTTGTGGTTAAGCAGTAACTCTTCTATTTGGATGCGCGATAAAACATCGATGAAATTCAATGGTTCATCCCATACAAGCAAATGTGCTTTTTCACATAAGCTTTTGGCGATGAGGACTTTTTTCTTCTGACCGCCGCTAAAGGTACTTATGTCTTTTTCAAATTGAACTCTGGAAAAATCCAGCTTACGTAGAATTGCTTTAAAGATACTTTCATCAATATCGTTTTCGATTGCATAATCGGATAAATTTCCCTTAAGATGCGATGTATCCTGTGATACATACGAAATCTTAAGCTGACTTCCTTTCATCAATTCCCCGCTATATGAAATTGCCTCACCGCAGATAAGCTTGATAATGCTGGATTTTCCCGAACCATTTCTGCCGCAAAGGGCAATCCTGTCACCATTTTCAATCGTTAAATTAATATTGCGGCAAACAGTCTTTTCACCATAATTTATGGAAACATCACTTAATTTGATAAAAGTATTGTTGTGATAAGGAAGCTTGATTAATTTAAGGTTATCGGAACTTTCCAGATTTTTAAGCAAGGATGATTTTTCCTCAATCGCGTTATGCTGCCGCCGCTCCAAATTCTTTCGCCGCTGTTGCATACGGCGGGACTTCTCAGCATTGTAAGCCATTGTATCAATGCTGACTTCACCCTTTTTACGGTTTTTGGCGGCGCCTTTGCCTTTTTTGTTAGATTCTACTTTATCCGCCCACTCAGTGCTTTGGCGGGCGGCGGTTTCTAAACGCTTGATATCTTTTTTTAGTTTTTCGTTTTCGGTCAGTTCGAAATTGTCTCTTAACTCTTTGTTAGACATCCATGATGAGAAATTACCCTTTTGAATTTCAATATTCGTTTTATTAATCGATAGAATGTGGTCAACACATCCGTCAAGAAAAGCTCTGTCATGTGAAACGAGAATGAATCCTTTCTTGCTGTTAAGGTATTTACTGACTGTTTCCCGCCCGCGCATATCAAGGTGATTGGTCGGTTCATCAATTAACAAAAATTTATTTTCATTCAAAAAGAGCGCGGCAAGCAGTACTTTCGTCTGTTCACCGTTTGAAAGTGTGTTGAATGTCCTATTTAATACATCCTCAGATAATTCCAGAAGTGAAAGTTCACGGATTAACTCCCATTCCATAAATGAACGGCATATATTATTGACCACATCCATTGTGACAATTCTTTTGTCAGAAACATCATAAGGGAAATACTCGAATACCACATTCGCAGAGATTTTTCCGCGGTATTCATACTTGCCGAGAAGCAAATTCAAAAAGGTCGTTTTTCCTCTTCCGTTTCTCCCCGTGAAAGCTAATTTCCAGTCAGTATCAATCTGAAAACTGACGTCTTCGAATATATTTTCGTAGCTTGAATCATAAGCAAATGTTAGATTTATTACGTTTATCAGAGACATTGTTTTTCCTCCTTAAAATTTGTCATTTATTTCTAAACATAAAAAATGAGACGCAAGAAAGTTAATTCTTTACGACTCATGATAATTGCATATTAAAGATAGCTTTCGATTTCATGAGATGAATGATTAGAAACTTTCTTGCAAAGGCATGTTAAATAAACTTATTAGAATATCACTATTTATTCACATACCAAAATTATTAGCAAGAAATATCTATCATCTTAACCTCTCCAATCTTTTCTATCTTAAGAAAATATATCATGAAAGCGAGCTTTTGTCAAAGAGAAATAAAACCCCAATTATGCGAAGCACCAACTATCACAAATCAGGGTTTTGTCTTTCTCATTGACTATTACGGTCAATTCAAGATCATATTCTCGATAAATATCCCGTACCCACTCGTCGAATCCTGAACCAAAACGTGGGTTACGGCGCCGATTAGCATATTATCCTGAATAATCGGGCTACCGCTCATTCCTTGGACGATACCGCCTGTCAGCGACAATAGCGTCGGGTCGGTGACTTTTAGGACGATACCGCGGTTGATATTGTCATTTTCCAGATTTATCTCAACAATTTCCACATCATAGCCGGTTGGTTCTCCTGTAATGCTACAGATTATTTGTGCGGGGCCGCGTTTGATATCTTGTTTTAAACCAATCGGCAGAAATTCATGGTCAAGCGCACCGATATCACCATAAATATGTCCGAATATCCCGCATGGCGTATTGTTAGTTATCTTACCGAGGACATTTTTATCACTATACTCAATAAAACCTGTTAATTCACCCGGTGAACCGTTTACTCCGCGGGTAATATTGATGATATCGGTACGATAAAGCGAACCGCTGTCCAGGATCATAAGTTCACTGATATCGACGTCATTAATGCCATGTCCCAGTGCGCCAAAAGAACCGTCTTCCTTGATATAGGTCATCGTCCCGACGCCCTGCGCATTATCTCTTATCCAAACTCCGAGTTTATAATCCCCTGCTTTGTTCATTTCGGGCTTCATCATTAATTCTATTTCTTCATCATCTCGCATCACCCGAAATACCATATTATTGCCTTCACTATGGCTGATTATTTCAATCATCCGCGCTTTATCTTCTACTATTTCATCATTAATAGCTAAGATATAATCACCGGGATGCAGTATATATTTAGCAGGAGATAAAGTTTTTCCGCTTTCATCATTAAATTCGCCAATCCCGACTATCAGTATTCCCTTCGTTTTGACGAAAATGCCGATCGGTATACCTGCCGGTTTTAATTTCGTATCACGAATTATATCAATATTAACACTTTTTAGCGGGATAATCCCGAATAGTTTGAGATCAACGACATAATTATTGGTAACTCCCGTTTTGAATGTAACGGGGCCGTTTAAGTTAAGTTTGATACTATTATTTGAAAAGCCGCTTACCGTTACTGCTTCTTCCGCCTTTATATCACCTGTCGCAGGAACCCGAAAATTGATCGTTTCCTGAGTATCGGCTCTAAGCTTTATGGTGGAAGGGACACGAGTATAGTACGTGTACCAAGTATTAACGGCGATAGCAATTAACCCGGAAAACAGCAGAACATATAAAAAAACACGATAATTTCGTCTGCGTTTTTCGTAATTTAATAAATTCAATTTATTCACATCCTTCTTGTAAAGTTTTCACACTAACCTACTGTCGTGCTTCGCACGACGCAGCCCGTAAGAATGGCGATTTTAAGCCTTCTTACCGTGTGAAGCTTTAATAATTCTTAGTTCGCGTATTTTACGGACTTAGAATTATTCTTCACACTATTGCCTGCCGAAAACTGCGATTTGGGCCGCCAGGCACAAATTGCCGTATGAAAAGTCGCGCTACGGCGCGACTAGATATTCTTAACCGGCGTCCTTTGCTGATATAGAATATCTTTTCATTCTAGTATGCGATAAATTTGATATTTTAATTTATTTTTCTTTAAATTTAGATGCCAATTCTTTCATTTCACCTGCATTTGTTAAAACAGCATCGGTTATATTCTCGGTTCCAAGTAATCTCGCCAACTCATAGATAATTTCTTCTTCTGTCATTTTGCTAATTGAAGTCGTTGTTCTTTCCTTAATCACTTCCTTCTTAATCGCAAAATGAGCATCCGCCATCGCGGCGATTTGCGGTAAATGGGTAATGCAGATAACTTGATTCCCTTTGCCTAAAATAGCCAATCTTTCCGCTACTTTCCATGCTGTTTTGCCGCTGATGCCAGCATCGATTTCATCAAAGATAAGCGTCCCCTTATCAAGAACATCAGCTTTCAAGGTTTTTAGCGCCAGCATGATTCTTGAAAGTTCGCCGCCGCTGGCGATTTGATTGAGCGGTTTAAGGGCTTCACCCGGATTCGGCGCAATCATGAAGATGACATTATCATAGCCTTCGGCGGATATATTCTCATCCGCTGACGAAATTTCCGCTTCAAAGCGAATATGCGGGAAATTTAGGTCAATTAGAGCTTTAATCATATTATCTTTAAAGCCAACGCTTAATTTCTTTCTGATTGCTGATATTTGCCGACACTTTTCCGCGATTTCCCGCTTCAAAACAGCCGCTTTTTCACTAATCTTCGCGCGGTAATTATCATAATCCGACAAATCGGCCAAACGCGTCTTTTTTTCTTCTTTTAGAGCAATTATTCCCGCAATCGGGGTTTGGTATTTATTTTTGATGTGATTTAGCTGATTTAGGCGATTTTCAGTGATGATGAATTTCTGTTCATCAAATTCAAGCGCACTTAAGTAATCAACCGCCGAACGGTTAAAATCGTTAATTAATGCGTCAATATCTGAAAGTTGCTCCGTAAGGGTATTTACTTCCCCGTCTATCGCCGCAACTGCCATAATTTCCTTTAACGCTCTGCCAATCTCGGCGCCCGCACTGCCGTCTTTGTCATAACCTGTGATTCCGTGAGCAAAAACAACCGCTTCACGAATTTTTCCTGAATTGCTCATTCTTTGATATTCTTTTTCAAGCAAAGTATCTTCGCCGATTACGAGATTTAAGCTTTCGATTTCGCGGATTTCAAATTCTAAGAGATCCTGCTCCCTTTTGCGGGCGGATTCTTCATTTTCTTCTTTATTAAGTTCACGGTTTATCGCGGTATATTCTTTAAAGATTTGCTTAAGATCATTTTTAAGCGGATTAAGTTCTTCGTAACCGAAACTATCAAGAATTTCGCGGTGATTAGCCGCTTTCAACAGCGTTTGATGTTCGTGCTGACCGTGGATATCAAGGAGCATTCCCGCCAGCTTTTTTAGGATCGCCGCCGTAACTGTTTCCCCGTTAATCTTAATCATACTGCGATTCGGCATTACTTTGCGCTGGAGAACGACTATCCCGTCTTCTTCAATCGGGATATCATAAGAGCGGATGATATCTAATTGTTCCTGAAGTTTTATTTCGAACATAAGTTCTATCAGGGCGTACTCGGCGCCGCTACGGATAATATCTTTATCCGCTTTTGCGCCTAATGCCAAATTTACCGAGCCGATAATAATTGATTTTCCCGCTCCTGTTTCCCCTGTCAAAATATTGAGTCCCGGGGCAAAAAAAACTTCTGTTTCCTCAATCAACGCGAGGTTTTTCACATGTAGGCTTATTAACAATTTTAAACTCCTATATCTTTTTTGTTTTCATTTTATTATTTTATAGATTTTATCACGGACTAAAGCAGCGTCGGGTATGGTTCGCAGTGCCATCATGATGGTATCGTCTCCCGCAATACATCCTGCGACCTCATTCCATTTCATCGCATCTAAAGCGGCGGCGACCGCCATCGCCATGCCCGGTACGGTTTTGACGACGAGAATATTTAAAGCGGGTTCTAGTGAAACGAATCCGTTTTTGAGGACACTGACATATTTTTCTTCCAGCGAATCATCGTCTTGCAGGATGAAAATATATTTTTGGCGTCCTGTTCCTGAGGACATTTTGGATAATTTAAGTTCACGGATATCCCGTGATACGGTCGCTTGGGTTACTTTATAGCCGTTTTTCTTAAGATAGTCGGCTAGTTCTTCCTGCGTTTCGATTTCGTATTGCCTGATTAATTCTTTTATTTTTTCCTGACGGTCTTTTTTTTTCATAAATTCCCTATCCTTCAACTGCCGCGTAATTTTTGCTTAAGTAACTCAAGAAAATTCATTTTACTGAATCTAATCACCGAGGTGGTCTTTTCCGACTTAGTTATGACGATTTGGTCGCCTGTTTTCATCGCTTGGTGCTGACCGTCAAAAACCGCATTCACCATTTGTTCATTATTATATTTATCGACGCCGATTTTAATTTTTACTTCATCATCGGAAGATAAAATAATACTGCGGCTTTGCATTGAATGGGCGCATAAAGGGGTCAGAAGAATCGCATTGGCGCGCGACTCAATGATCGGCCCGCCTGCCGACAGATTATACCCCGTCGAACCCGTCGGGGTCGAAATAATCATCCCGTCGGCAATATATGAATTTAACCGAAGGTCGTTTACATATAGGTCAAAGTAAATAAGTTGCATCGGCTTATGCCCTGTGATGACAATATCATTAAGGGCGCTGCTTTTATATAAAACATTTTCTTCATTCTCAATCGTGCCGTTTATCATCATCCGCTTTTCAATCGCGTATTTGTTATTAATGATTTGTTCTAAGGCTTGCTCGATATGATTCTTATCAACTTCGGCTAAAAAACCCAAAGTTCCCAGATTTATTCCCAAAAAAGGGACATTCAGATGTGCCAATTCATTCGCCGCCCGAAGCATCGTGCCGTCGCCGCCGAGGACTAAAACACAATCAATCTGCTCAAGCGCCGCGGGACAGTTTTTTCCGCGGGATTCAAGGTAGTTTTTTATATAGTCTGTGACCTTATGATCATGATCCTTAGTCTCGTTAGTGATGATATAAAAGTTGTTCACACATACCCCCTTCTATTTCATTTCGTGCGGTCAAAGGTAATGCTTTCCTTAAATGCAAAAGGTATTCAATATTCCCTTTTGCCGGTCTTTTATTATCTTCGCGAAGCCGCCCGCCTTGTAATGGCGATAATTCTAAATTAAGAGCCGAAAAGCCAATCTCTAAAGCATATCGGATAATATCGTTAATTACATTAAGATGTATTTTTTTATCTTTAACAATGCCATTTTTTCCGACCTTTGCAGGCCCTGCTTCGAATTGCGGTTTTATCAGGCAGACCATCTCACTGTTATGCTGCAAAATATCATATGCGCTCGGTAAAATTAATTTCAGGGAAATAAACGAAACATCGGCGGCGGCAAAATCGATCGGCTTAAGAATATCATCACGTTTTAGATAGCGAAAATTGGTTTCTTCCATATTAATGACACGATTGTCATTTTTTAGCGAATCAGCCAATTGATTTTTGCCTGAATCTATCGCGTAAACGCACTTTGCACCATGCTTTAACATGCAATCGGTAAAGCCGCCCGTGGAAGCACCGATATCAAGACAAACTTTTCCGCCAAGTGAAAGACTAAAGCTTGTTATGGCTTTTTTGAGTTTAATGCCGCCGCGGCTGACAAAATCATCCCCGGCTTTCTTTAGCGTAACAAGACAATCTTCGGGAAAAATACTGCCGACTTTATCGACGGTTTTTCCGTTAACACTAACCTGTCCGTTATTTATATATGCTTTTGCCTTTTCCCGTGATGTTGCAAAACCTTTGTCGATTAAAATAATGTCTATTCTTTTCATTAGTCAAGTGCTTTCAAAATCGCCCTGATAATCGATTTATCATCAATCCCGATTTCCTTTTTAAGTACATCAACATTGCCGTGCTCGACATATTCATCGGGCACCGCGACACTCAGAACTTTTGCCGCCGAGCCTGATTCGGTTAAAAGCCGTAAAACCTTTTCGCCGAAACCGCCGCTTGCGACATTTTCTTCCATGGTAACAATTAATTTATGTACCTTTGCCGCTCTCAGAATTAATTCTTCGTCAATCGGTTTAATAAAGCGGGCATTTATCAATGAGCAGTAGTATCCCGCTTCCTTAAGCACTTTTCGGATAATTTCCGCTTCTTTTACCATACTGCCGACAGCGATCAGACAGATTTCTTCTTCTTCATAAATCACTTCCGCCAGACCCAAATTTATCGGTTTCCGATATTCTGAAAGCCCGTCATAAGCTTCACCGCGCGGATAACGAACCGCAATCGGGCCGTCAAAGGCGACCGCGAACTTTAGCATATCGGACAGTTCCCATTTATTTTTCGGCGCCATAATGTGCATATTGGGAATGGAGGATAAAAAGGACAAATCAAAAATACCCTGATGTGTTTCCCCGTCACTGCCGACAAGCCCTGCGCGGTCTACCGCAAAGACAACCGGCAAGTTTTGAATACAAACGTCATGGAGAATTTGATCATATGAACGTTGTAAAAACGATGAATAAATCGCCACAATCGGCTTCATTCCGCCGGCCGCCAGCCCTGCGGCGAAAGTTACCGCATGTTCTTCGGCTATCCCGACATCAAAAAACCGCTCGGGAAACATATTGCGGAAACGCTTTAACCCTGTCCCGTCAGGCATCGCCGCGGTAATTGCCACAATTCTTTCATCGCGGGTACCCAGCTTGGTCATGACTGTCGAAAAGACATCCGTATAATTGGCGACTCTTTTATTGGACGGCAGACCTGTTTCGATATCAAAGGGTTCCGCACCGTGGAAACGGGCAGGATGGCGCTCCGCCGGAGCAAAACCTTTGCCCTTTTGGGTCATAACATGAATTAGAACCGCTTGGTTTATCCGCTTTGATTCACGGATTAAGCGGCTGATTTTCGCAATATCATGACCATCGACCGCGCCCATATACCTGATTCCCAAATCCTCAAAGAACATCCCGGGAATTACCATTTGCTTAAAGGTCTTTTTCGCCTTCTGAATCCCGCGCGCTACTTTATCGCCGTACTTGGGCACATCCATCAGAGTGTTATATACGCCTTCTTTGATATCAAGATAAGCATCGGCGGTACGGACGCTGTTAAGGTATTTGGACATGCCGCCGACATTTTCGGATATCGACATGTTATTGTCATTTAAGATAATAATGAAATTGCTTTCCAGTCTAGCGGCATTATTAAGCGCCTCATATGCCATACCGCCTGTCAAAGAACCATCGCCGATAACCGAAATTACGGTATGATTTTCGCCTTTGATATCGCGCGCTTTCACCAGACCCAAGCCCGCCGAAATCGACGTTGATGAATGCCCTGTATCAAAGCAGTCGCAATCTGATTCTTTACGCTTCGGAAAACCGCTTAAACCGCCATATTTTCTCAGTTTATCAAAACCTTCTTTACGGCCTGTCAGTAATTTGTGGGTGTATGACTGATGCCCGACGTCCCAAATTAATTTATCCTCGGGGAAGTTAAGTTCTAAGTGGAGAGCCATGGTAAGTTCCACCGCGCCTAAATTAGAACCTAAATGACCGCCTGTTTTACTGATTTTTTCAATCAGAAACTCCCTGATTTCCGCCGCCAGCGGCTTAAGTTCGTCATGGTTTAGTTTTTTTATGTCATTTTCTTTTGATATTTTATCAAGCAACATAGGTTCTCCGTTATGCCGGGCTAAATGATATTACTTCTTGCGGCAAATTAAACTCTCGACTAATTTTACTAAAAATTCGTTTTGCCTTGGAAATGAGTTAAGGATTTCGATAGCTTCTATGCTTAACGCCGATACTTCTTTATGAGCCTCCGCAAGCCCTTTCATAATAACACCCGTTAGTTTATGATTTTCGGCGTCACTGCCAATCGGTTTTCCTAAATCTTGAAAGTTTCCTGTCACATCCAGAATATCATCCTGTAATTGGAAAGCGACGCCGATATTATATGCCGCTTTCGCTAACTTGGCGATATTTTCATCATCTGCGCCCGCTAAAATTCCCCCGATCATCATCGCGCTTTGAATAAGCGCCGCGGTTTTATGACCGTGAATAAAATATAAAAGCTCATCCGACGGCTCTAATAAACCGTCTTCCGCCAGGATATCGGCTGTCTGACCGCCTATCATACCCTTACATCCTGCTTTTTCCGCCAGAATTTTAAGCGCCTTTACTCCTCGTGTAAGCATCACCGTATCTGCGGTATTAAGCACCTTAATAGCTGTTTCGTATGCCAGATTCAGCAAACCGTCGCCCGCTAAAATGGCCATTGCTTCGCCATAAACGATATGGGTTGTTTTTTGCCCGCGGCGGTACTCATCATTATCCATCGCCGGAAGGTCGTCATGAACAAGTGAATAGGTATGAATCATTTCTATCGCCGCCATCATTGCATGGCATACTTCATCGTTTTCAGCGGAAAAAAGCTTGAATGTCTCCTGTAAAAGAATCGGCCTGATTCGCTTCCCGCCCGTTTTCATACTATAATTCATGGCTTCGTAAAGGGGCTTTGGGAAACCCTCCTCTTCCGGTAAAAAGGCGGCGATTATTTCGTCAATTCGCTTTATCCATTCTTCATTCAAATTCAATTTTATCACCATTATCCATAATTAATTGGACTTCTTTTTCGATTTTATCAATCGTAGTATTGCACAGCTTGACCATTTCCATGCCTTTTTGATATTCCTTAAACGAATCTTCCAACGAAATATCTTCGCGCTCTAAGGCTTTGATGGTATCTTCTAATTTAGCTAATGTTTCTTCTAATTTCATCGTAATCCCCCATCCTTTTCGCTAATCTTTGCTAAAAAACGGCCGTTTTTCAAACTTACCTTGATACTGTCGCCGCATTCTACCTGCGCGATATCGGCTATGGGTACCCCTTCACTATCTTCGACAAACGCATAGCCCTTATCAAGCTTTTCATGCGGTGACAGACCTTTAAGCCGTTCTGTCATCAAAAGCAACTGATGCCGATAATTTTTCAGCTTATCATCAATTAAAATCTGGATTCGATTTTCCAGTGATACGGCAAATGTACGCTTTTCCCTTATTTGGACAAGCGGGCTTAAGTTGTCTAAGCGGTTGCGAAAAAATAACATTTGATATTTAATTAAATCAAGCCGATTTTTGAGCAATCTGTGCAAGCTGTTCTCAATCGCCGCTAATTCGCTTTCTAACAGCGATATATCATAAACCGCTAATTCCGCCGCCGCCGAAGGGGTCGGCGCCCGTAAATCCGCCACGAAATCGATTATCGTCGTATCCGTCTCATGCCC
>JGI24695J34938_10000947_pt1 | contig 26470 bp, 31 predicted proteins | sample TergutCo191P3_FD_34938 | JGI IMG/M metagenome (IMG submission 34938)
TTTCTCGCGAACTTTTATTTCATATTCTGCCAAAACTATGCCACCATTGCCTGACAATCCATTTCAAAATGAAGTGTGATGTTTTCATTTTTATTACCATTTAATTCCAATAATTCAGGTGTTGCAATTCTAACTCTTTCTATAAGTTTATCAAGGGAATCAGCTTCTAGAGCGATAGGTATATCATCATTTTCTGCAACCCATACAGAAGCTTCCTCATCCCATGTTAATGATATAGTATACTTAATCATATTACGAGTGTACGGGTATCTTTTTATAAAGTCAAGTTACGTTCTGCGCGGTTATTGAAGCGTACCTTAAAACGCGCCGCCAAGGTGTGAGCGCAAAGCCCTGCCGGCTAGGATGGCTGATGTTCATTAACGGACGCTTTGGCGTCGCTGCCATCCACCTCAGCCAAAGACGCCGGCGGAGCTTTGCGCTTACGCCTTGGCGGCAGATTTTTTTTGCGTTCGCTTCTGGAATTATCGGGGTGATCTGCGGAATTACGCTGTATGTAGTGGTGTTATATGCAATGGCACGCCAGTGATTTCGAAGTCAGGCACGCGGCGTGTACTCAGGAACGTACAAGCCGGAAGCTGCTATCGTAGTACAGATCGTCTGGATCATCGCCGTTTCGGTACGCAGAACGCAGGTAATGTTCATCATCATACCAGCCGCCGCCGCGCAAAACACGGGAAGCGCCGGAAGCTGCACCTGCAGGATTTGTTTGCGGTTCTTCAGTGTAAACTCCAAACCAGTCCCAGCACCACTCGTATACATTTCCATGCATATCGTATAAACCCCATGCATTAGGCGGTTTTTCTCCAACTGCATGCGGTTTGTTTCCGCTATTATTTCTGTACCATCCGGTATTATTATTTATAATCATTCCTGTATTATACGGAGTAGTCGTTCCCGCTCTGCAGGCATATTCCCATTCAGCTTCTGTAGGTAATCTATATCCATTCGCGTTTCTGTTGAAAGAGACTGTTCTATTGTTTCCAGTGCCGCTTACTGTATAAGCAAGAGTTAATCCTTCATGATGACTTCTCAAATTGCAATATTCAACCGCATCCCACCAGCTCACACGTGTCACCGGCAAATTATCATCTTTTCCGCTGCTTGGATTTACTCCCATGATTTCAAAATATTCTTTCTGCGTAACAGGATATATTCCCATATAAAACGAATTGAGCGTTACCTGCCGCTGCGGTCATTCATTATGTATGCGGAAACGCTCTGTATCAGGGCTTCCCATTAAAAAGGCGCCGCCGGGAATTTTGACAAAACCAGCAGGCGCTGAATCAGATATTTCCTGAGAAATAAGATTTGATGCAATGAAAAATACCATAATAACAATAATGATTGTCTTATTCACTTGCAATTCCTTCATCTAATAATACATATCCATATCTAATATATCACGGTGAGTAAAGAAAATCAGCATGTATGTTTACAATTATAATTATTAATTGGATGTCTCTAAAGCATACGCTTCAATACCCATCGCATAATTGACACAAAAAGCCAATCCGTTTATAATTAAGCTGCATTTTTTAAAACATCAAACCATGAAGGAACAATGAAAAAAATATTATTTGTTATCTTTTTATTAAACGCTTCATTGGCTTTTTGCGGCGGTCCTTCAATATTTGTAGAAATCGCGAATTTAACCAAAGAAGATGTATATGTCACAGTAAGATACAATCGGAATGTTCCTTCAAGCTCGAATTTTAATTATGATTTCTTTGTATATGACGTAGATGAATACAACGGGAAAAGAGTTAGATTGCCAAGCAACCTAAATGCTCACGGCAATTACTATACCTTGTTAATTGTTGTTGAAAATCATTCAGAAGACGAAATATTGGACATGATTCGCGATAATATACATGAAATAAACATACATAATTCAAGAGGCGCGCTGATTATGAATAAGAATAATATATTACAGAAAGGTTTTGATCATTTTGAACCGAACGAATCCCATGATCCTGATTTTAATTGGACGGGTTTTTATTATATTTACGTACGGTAACTTGGCGCTTGGAGGGAGGTCTTCCCTACACCTTGCATCCCTCAAGCGATCTTAGCCGCGATTCTTCCAGCTTGACATGCAGGTTCTTTTCCTGCGTTGGAATTACAAGTCCTTTGGGACCGTCTTTCGCGCGGCGCAAATATTTTACCTGCGTGTAGAATAAATCGCCTCCCGCATTGTTTCTGCCTTTTGAATAAAAGATCGCAAGGTTTCCGGCGTCCAGAAGAATGTCGAGCGGGACTGACTTCCCTGCTCTTTGTTTTACAAAAACATAGGAGCCGTGATAGTCTCTTGCATGAAGCCAAAGATCGTTTCCTTTTACATGACGGCGCAATAGTTCGTCATTTTCTTTTGCGTCTCTTCCTACAATTATAAGCCAGTCTCCGCGTTTGAATGAAAGCCCCGGACGCGATTTTTCTTTCTTTGATAATGCTTTAATGTTACGCGCGGCGCCGCCTGACTTTAATAATTTCGCAAGGATTAGAGGATTTGTTTCGCTTAACAGTTTTTCGAGCTTTTCATTTACTTCTTTTAGCTCATTCTCTCCCGCGGCAATTTCTCTTTGAATGTCGGCTAAACCGTTTTTTGCTTTTCTGTACTGCTCGTAGTATCCTTGAGCCATTGCGGAAGGCGATGTTCGCGGCTTTAGCTCAATTCGCACCTGTTCTCCGTCAATTTCCGCATCAAGCCATTGAGCGTCATGTTCTATCGCCGCTATATTTGATAGGATCAAATCACCGTAGATTTTGAGCCTGCCAGCGTCAGCGAATGATTTTTCCTTCTCCCTTAATCTTTCTAAAGCGGCGGCAATTCTTCCCATACTGCCTTCACAGTTTCGTCTTGCCTGTTCGCGTAACGCTTCAAGCGAAAGAGCGCCGCCTTGCGCGGTGTAAAATTCTTCGATCTTTTTATTAAAAGAGCCGTCTCCGGGAAGATCGCGTACCGCAAACTCGCGTTTTGGTTTTTGAACAATAATTCTTGCGTTTTGCTCTTCTTCCCTCAGTGTACTCTGCGGTAAATTTTCTTCAGGCGCGTAATGTCCGCCTGTTATTTCGCCGCGTTTGGGATGACGGCGCATTGCATCTAACACTGTTCCTTTTTCATCGGTAACTATTATATTCGCGGCGTTTGACCAGAGGCGGATGTAAAGATTGTAAACAACTGTTTCATCTTCTGAATCAACAGCAATTCCTGATCTTTTAACAACAATTTTAACAATACGGTTATCGCCAAGCTGGCTTATATCCGTAACCCAGCCGTTTACAATTTTAGATGATAAAAACTGCGCAAAACGAAGAGGCTTCTCGCTCTTTGGAACAGCGCGGAAAGTTTCATGCAGTCTGCACGCGTTTGAACTTAAACTTACAAGCACCTGTTTTGTCTCTCCCTTTTTGTGAAAGCGCAGAATTATCACGTCGAAAGCGCTCTGCACGGCGCTTTGAATCTGCGCGCCGTGTAAATCAAGTTCTTCGAGGATCAGATTAATTTCTTTCCAGTTAAGGGACATGAAGTAAATATATCACATTTTAAAAGAATTTTAACTATGCGTTATTGATGTCATCAGAAGTAATGCTCAATTTTCCGTCTTCCTTGCGCGTTGCAATCTGCCTGAAATACTCAAAATACTGTTTGTCCATAAACGCTATATGAGATAAAATCCAGTCTTTAAGAAATCTTGTAAAAGTGGAAAGCGTGTACCTTTTTCCTGATTCGTATTCTTTTATATTTTCCACAACCGCGCGGATAAAATTTTCGTGCTCTTTTTTATGTTCGGTGTAACCTTTGAATTTAGTCGCAATTATAATTTTTTCTTCCGTGGCAAAATGGATTTTTACATATTTTACAGCTTCCTGAATTACCCTGTTAAAATAATCGTGTTCCTGCACAGAATTTCCGGTTACATGTTCAAACATCTCATTTACAAGGTTTACAAGTCCCTTGTGCTGATCATCAATGAGTTTAACGCCGCATTCCAGTTTTTTTGTCCATTCAACAAACTCTTTATCATTATTTCCCATACAAACTCTCCAAAATATAAAATAATGAAAATATCAGGTTGACCAATCATCATTATTTGTATAATTTTAACATACAAACAATGATATAAGGAAAAAATAATATGTCAACAGATGATAAAAAAATAATTTATTCCATGTACAAGGTCTCAAAAAAGCACGGAACCAAACAGGTATTAAAAGACATCAGCATTTCCTACTTTTACGGCGCAAAAATCGGGGTAATCGGTCTTAACGGTTCGGGAAAATCGAGCCTTTTAAAAATTCTCGCAGGCACGGACACAGAGTTCGCGGGCGAGACATCAATCAGTCCCGGTTTTGAAATTGGTTTCCTTGAACAGGAGCCGTATCTTGAGCCCGGGAAAACTGTCAAGGAAATTGTTTCCGAAGGTGTCAGCGAACTAGTAAACCTTCTTGCGGAGTTTGATAAAGTAAGCGAAGCGTTCGGTGAGCCTGACGCGGATTACGACAAGCTCGGCGCAAAACAGGCTGAGCTTCAGGAAAAGATTGAGGCAGCCGACGGCTGGAATCTCGACAGCCGCCTTGAACTTGCGATGGAAGCCCTGCGCTGCCCTCCCGGAGGCGAAGTTGTCGATCATCTTTCAGGCGGCGAGAGAAGACGCGTCGCTCTTTGCAGATTGCTTCTTAAAAAGCCTGACATTCTGTTACTCGACGAGCCCACCAACCACCTTGACGCTGAAACCGTCGCGTGGCTTGAACGTCACTTGCAGGATTACGCGGGGACTGTAATCGCAGTTACGCACGACCGCTACTTTTTGGATAATGTCGCGGGATGGATACTTGAACTGGATCGCGGCGAAGGAATTCCATGGAAGGGAAATTACACAGGCTGGCTTGAGCAAAAAGAGAAACGCCTTGAACAGGAAGAAAAAGGCGAAAGCGACAGAAGAAAAACACTGCAGCGCGAACTTGAATGGATACGCATGAGCCCTAAAGGCCGTCACGCGAAAAGTAAAGCGCGCATTTCAAATTACGAAAAATTATATCAGGACGACGAGCGCGAACGTTCACGTAACGCGGCGCAAAACAGCAGAATTACAATCCCTGCCGGTCCTCATCTTGGAAAACTTGTAATCGAAGCGGAAGGACTTTCAAAATCTTTCGGAGAAAAACTGTTATTCGACAACATGAGTTTCACGGTTCCCCCCGGAGCCTGCGTTGGTATTATAGGTCCTAACGGCGCGGGAAAAACCACTCTCTTTAAAATGATAACAGGAAACGAAAAGCCCGACGCAGGCTCATTAAAACTTGGAGACAGCGTTCAGATTGGCTACGCGGATCAGATGCGCGATAAACTCGACAGCGAAAAAAGCGTGTGGGAACAATTATCCGACGGACAGGATTTAATCAAGATTGGTACAGGACAAGGTGCGCGTGAAGTTCCCTCCCGCGCTTATTGCGCATGGTACAATTTTTCAGGCGCGGATCAATCCAAAAAGGTCGGCGTTCTTTCGGGCGGAGAGCGAAACCGCCTCAACCTCGCGATGATGCTAAAAGAAGGCGCGAACGTGCTGTTACTCGACGAGCCAACAAACGACTTAGACGTAAACACGTTACGCGCGCTTGAAGACGCGCTTGATACATTCGCGGGCGTAAGCTTGGTTATAAGCCACGACCGCTGGTTTTTAGACAGAATTGTCACGCACATACTCGCCTTTGAAGACGGCGAAGTGGTTTGGTACGACGGCAACTGGTCAGAGTACGCCCAGTGGAGACGCGAAAAACTCGGCTCCGCGGCGGACAGCCCTCACAGGTATGTTTACAGGAAGCTGGAAAGATAGAAACGCGCCGTTTAACGGGCGCGCAGATAGTTTTAATTAAGGCAAGTAATTAATGCTGCCTGCCCAACCATTGGAACTATGTACTGCATGTGCGGCGTTTCCATTGGTGAAAGTAGCTGTAAATGTATAACTTTGAAGGGGAGTAACAGCTTCATCACCAGGATCACTAATTTTAGCTCCGGTTACCTTTGAATCATCATTACGGATAAATAATGTAATACTTCTGCTTCCGGAAAGAACATTGTTTTGTGAACCATCCCAAAGATAGGTATTAAGAATAACTTGTCCGTTTGCTATTACACCTGGGGTGTATGTTGAGTTATTGCTATTTGGCTGACAATCGGCTGCCCAACGGTAAATATCAGAATCTTTTGCTAATACATGTTTACCATTGTAAGAGCTTTGAAATCCTGTAAGAGTAAGTTTTCCGTAGACTACTTCTTCTTCCGGAGGAAAAAGCAAATCGCAGGCCGACATGGAAAACCCGATTATCGCGGCAAAAGCAATAATCCCCAAATTTTTTAATGTGTTTTTCATAAAACACTCCTTTTTTTTTCGGACTAATGCCCGTATGTAGTTTTTACTCCAACGGAGTAATAGATGAATATATTGTACTTTATTTCAAAATATTTAATATTTTGAATACGCTCTTTGTGTTTTTTAACTAATGTGGTGAATTTTTTCATTTCAAAGCTAATATATCTTAATATTGCTTAATTTTCCATTTTTCTTACTATTCGATGACGATGGCATTTCCAGCGCAGATCTCATTGAATTTTTCAAAAAACTGTGGTATAATAATGAATATAAAGTCAATTAAGGAGAGAATTATGAAAAATAAGAATATTCTACTAGGATTAATAATATTAGCATTCGTTTTCACAGGCTCAAGCTGCGATATTTTAGGCGAAATATTTACAGTTCCATCATGGGCGCAAGGAAATTGGACTCTCAGCAGTACAGGTGTTCAAGCAAAAGCCGCAGAAATAACATCAAAAGAATTTATACCATCCGTTTTACTTAGTATGCTTCCAGGGATTGAAAGAAAATCCGTCACATGGGTAACCAGCGATGAAGTAAACTTTGACTTAATAGGAGTAAAAAAGGGAAACAATTCCAAAGAAATTGTAGTCTCATACCTCGCTGCAAGTGTTAAATTATATAAATTGTAATATAAACTCAAGTACTCCTCACTCCTCACTCCACACTCCTAAACCTGTCCCGCCAAAAACGCGTGATCCGTTGAATCCAACTGTCTTCCATACAAAAATTCAAACAAGAAGCGGGTATCTTCGGGTTCCATACCTAAAAAGCGGCAGCCGAAGTAGCTTGCGGTTTTATCCTTAAAACGGCGGACAATTCGCGCGATTACATTAATTGTGCGGTTGGGCGCTTCTATCGTTACCGTTAATTCAGCGTCAACCAAAAGTGTGGAGGCAAGGCTCGCGCCGAGAGGGTACGCGAAAAGCAGTCCTGACGCGCTTATATCAAGAACCTTTCCTTCAAACGGCTGATTCTCCACCTTGCCGTGATCAAAATAACCGTTTTCCTTTAATCCGAACGCAAGCACTTTCGCGTATTGATAAACATTATCAAGCACGCTGAAATCAAATGGAAGTCTTCCTTCTTTATCGATCCAGATATGAATGTAACCAATAACGTATTCATGAAAAAGAATCGGTATCCACGCGTCGGAAAAAATTCCGTCGTTGAATTTGTTTTTTAAAAAACGCGCGCAATTGTCATCCAGGAATGTCGAGCCGACGCCTGTGGTTTCAAGATAACGCTTGAACATATCCTCGGTTATTATGCGTTTTCTTGGATACGGATCTGTTTTCGGCAGAAAACCCACTGTCGAAGGAATAAACAACGTCTTTCCCGTTTCCGAGACAATTCTTTCTTCCATGCTCTCGGGTTTTTTTTCTTTAAAATTGATAATTTTGTATCCGTCCGCAAAATTACTAAGCATACTTGTTATCTGTTTTATCAATCCGGAAAGATTTTTTGGATCCATGTTTCTTACAAGATCGTCGCCGTCTATGCTTTCGTACTCTGATATTTTGGGAAACGTAAGATTGTACCGGTCTCCCCTGAAAGTAAAAAGGACATTTAAATCGGAAGGAGTATCAACCCTTAAATAATTCCGATCAAGATTTTTATAAAGCGTATCAGGCGTTCTGCAGTAAATCAAATCTTCTTTTTGTCCGATTATTTCCGCAGCGAAATCTATTACCTGTCCCCGGTAATTAAAAAGCAAATCCAGCTTGGAACGTTTTTTAAGCACGCCGAGAGATCTCGCTGGGCGGAAAACCATTTCGTCGCCTGCGGGCTGAGTCAGAGTAAGCGTATATTCTGTTCTGTCCTTCATGTACATAACAGGAAGCTTTTCTTCAAATAAAGCCTTAAAGAGAAATTCTTTTTCTATTCGTCCGACAGGCGTAGCCATAAATTAATAAAACCTCTCATACGGGATAAAATCCAGCCTCTGCATGGCTTCCTTAAATTCAATTTCCCGGTCACGCGGATCTTCAAGAAGAAGGTCGTCAAAAATCCAATACCCGGAAGACGCTTCTTCCCCTTCATTTTCTGGGCTTGGTCTTGTCACATACCTTATGTACAATTCACCCGTGATCGATTTCTCTCTCCCCATAAAACGCACAAGAAATGATACGGCTCCGTCCGGTTCTGTTCTGCCGCCGCCGATTCTTATGCTTTCGGGATTGATAACGTCAATCAAAGCCAGATAATTGCCCCTTATATCGGAGTTAACATACGCAAGAACCGGATGATCGGGTCTTCCTGAAACAAAAGCCGCTACAATTGTATTAGCGTAATTATACGCGTTTTGCGACGCGCTTCCCCGTCCAAGTTCGCCGATTAAAATGTCTGTCGGATACCGGGGAGATTCTGATCTTCCTGGTCTAAGCAGTTCTTCGGGTACAGATCCTCTTGAAGGCGGCGGAAAAACGGCGGCGGAATCCTGCGCCGTTACGAGCGCTGAGGCGAATAAAAATAAGAGCGGCGCGGTAAAACGCGCCATGCTGTAAAAACGCATAATTTCCTTTTTATATCTCTTCTTATATTCTAGTAAAAATAATTAAATTTTTCTATAATCAAAGATAAATGAAAACCACAATTGAGGCATCATTAAACGAAGATTATACCTATCCTGTCCGTGATGTTTTGTGGGGTCATATTTATATGACGGAAGAACAGGCGCATCTTACAGAATCCGCTCCTTTTTTACGCTTAAACCATATCATGCAGCTTGGTCCTGTATATCAAGTTTACCCGGGCGCGACGCACACAAGAGCAAGTCATTCAATCGGCGTTTATCACATTGGAAGAAGACTTATGCAAAATCTCGCGGAAAGAGGCGCTTCACAGTGGCTTACAAAAGAGGGCGTAAAATCGTTTCTTGCAGCCTGCCTTCTTCACGACCTTGGGCATTTTCCCTACACCCACTCTCTAAAGGAGTTATCCCTTTCTTCGCATGAGTCTTTAACAGGCGCGATTATTTTAAAAGAACCGGTGAAAAATCTCGTGGCGAAGACGGGAGCTGACCCTGCTCTTACAGCCGCTATTGTGGATAAGGATTCATCCTCAATGAAAGGCGACGAGCTTCATTTTTACAGAAAGCTCCTTTCAGGCGCCTTAGACCCTGATAAACTCGATTACCTGAACCGTGACGCCCGTTATTGCGGAGTGCCGTACGGCGCACAGGACGTCGATTTCATACTGTCAAGGCTTAATCCCGATAAAAAAAACGGCGTAAACATCGATTCACGTTTAATTCCGAATGTAGAATCTGTCCTTTTTTCAAAATATTTGATGTACCGCACGGTTTATTGGCATAGACAAGTACGTTCCGCTACCGCAATGGTAAAAAAAGCCCTGATAAACGGTCTGGAATCAGGTAAATTATCAGGGGAAGACCTTTATAACCTTGATGATATGAGTCTTTTCTCACTTCTTGGTCAAAAAACAAGCGGTTCACTAGTAGATTCAGTGCGCGAAGGACGAATTTTTATAACGGCAGCCGAGTTTTCACCTGATCATGTTGATGTATCGACTGTAAAAGCCTTCGGAAGCAGAGCAAAAATTGAAGAAAAAGCGGCAAGCGAACTGAGCAAAGCCGGTTTTGACATCTCTGGCGAAGATCTCATCATCGATATACCGGAACCAGTGTCCTTTGAGACAGGCCTCTACGTTATCGACGAAAATTGCGAATTTAACGCAAGTTCAAGTGCTTTTAACGAAAAAACGGTAAATGCCTTTATTAAAACATTATACACAATCAGGGTATTTATTAATCAAAAATATAAGGAAAATTTAAAGACATTTCCAAAGATATATAGTATAATCCAGAGAGTAATGAATTAGGGGAGAAATAGATGGATATACACAACACTAACGAAGACCTCGTATATGAGTCGGTGCAGAATGTTTTTGATGAAGTGCAGAAAAGCGGCAATCCTGAAAAATTCTGTATGTGTTACCAGTGCAGAACAGACACGATTTGTTTTGTTTTAAACCGCATTGAGCCGAACTACATCGTATCAAACCGCGGATTTACAAGAATTGAACAATCCGGCTCAAAACGCCAGCAGATTGAAGCGGACATTACCACGCTGATTTATAAAGGTTTGCGTCTTGTAAACCATAACATGCGCCCGACGGCTCCTCACGACGGGACACCGGCGGCTACTTTTAAAATCCATTCCCCCTTGTATGATATACCGACAATTTCCGGCCGTATCTTTAACGGCATAAGTTTTGAACCTATTTCAGATGTTGAGATATCGCTTTACTGCGACGGCGAACTTGCCATGATGCGGAACAACAACTGGCAGAACCCGTTTTCAATGGTTCCGATAACTCCCGGCGTGTTCAGTTTCTGGCCTGCGCCGATTACTGCTGACGTCCCCGAATCTTCGAAAGAGTTCAAATTCTCGCTTCGTATAGACTCTCCGAATTATGAGCAGTTAAATCACTTTTTTACAATATCGTCAGTAAGCAGGTTCCATAATCCGCAGTCTTACGCGCTCAACCGCACGTACAAACTGCCGGATTTATATCTGTTCCCGCCCGGCGAAGCGGAGATTAATGAGTAGCTTGACACTGTAAAGATTTTTATAGTACGTTGTCCATATAACAAGGAGAAACAAACATGGGACAGGCAAGTAAAAACAGCCGTACAGCAAGCGCGACACAGAGGTTTATGTGTTCTTGCGGCGGAGAAATAAAGATGAAAACCCTCTTCGAGAGCGGCAAGGTAAAGAATATGGCGGAATGTGAAAAGTGCAAACGAAAAGAAAGACGTCCGTCAGATTTCAAATAATTTTATAAGAGGAGACTTCCTTTGGCTAAGAAAAGCAGTTCAGCAGAGAAGCGGCACCGGAAAAGTGAAGAACGCCGTCTTCGCAACAAATCGGCAAAAAGCGCAGTAAGAACAAGCGTTAAAAAATTTGTGGCTCTTGCTCAGAAAAAAGATTCAAGCGCGGAAGGCGCGTTAAAAGACATGATCAAGAAGATCGATACAGCGGCAGGAAAAGGTATTATTACAAAGAACGCGGCAGCGCGTAAAAAATCGAGGATGCAGCGATATTTTAACGCAATGAAAGCGGCGCAATAATATGGCAGTAAAGAAATTTACAAAGGCTGATATTGTTGACGCTCTTTATGAAAAAACCGGAATGACGCGCGCGGAAGGACGCTCCGCCGTCGATCTTATCATCGATGAAATGAAAGAAGCTCTGATGCGCCGCCAGGTAATTGAACTTCGCGGCTTTGGAACATTTGAAGTAAAGGTAAGAAAAGCCAGACCAAGAGCGCGTAACCCCAGAACAGGCGAAACGATTGTGATCCGTTCTCACGGCGCGGTTGCTTTCCGTTCAGGCCGTGAATTGAAGCAAGCTGTCTGGTCAATCAACGATGACAAGCCAAAGAAAAAATAAAAAAGAGCCGCTTCAAAAGAATACTGTTACAGTTTTTTTACACTCAGGGCTCGTTGTATTGTCATCGGTTCTGTTTGCGCTGTCTTTTCCGAATCCTTTTTTTATAAACGGCGTTCCGTTTCTTGCCTGGTTTGCTCTTGTTCCTGTATTAATAGTTGTTAATAAAAGTTCCATTCCGGTTTGTATAATCTGGGGAGGTCTTTTCGGTTTTATTTCTTACCTGCTTTTTAATCACTGGCTTTCAAGTTTTCATCCTCTTGCCGGAATTATCGTGTACAGCATTTATTCGGTTTTTATGGCTGTTGTGTTTCTGTTAATGAAATTCGCATTTTTGTTATTTCCAAAACGTTTCTATCTGGTTCAATGGATTATTTGGCTCTCCTTCGAATATTTAAGCACTTTAGGTTTTACAGGCTACCCGTACGGAATTATCGGCTATACGCAGTGGCAGATGATCCCGCTGATTCAAATTGCAGGCATCACAGGCATCTGGGGCATCAGCGCCCTTGTCACCTTTCCGTCCTTTTACATAGCGAGGATGATACAAAAAGACTTCACACAGAGACACGTAAGCACGGAGAAAGAAAAAAATACATTCGCGTGGTTCGTATGGTTCGTAGTAAAAAAAACAGATAAAATTCCCGCGGCTGTTTGGTTTGTAGTGTTGATTGCTTCGCTTGTGTTTGGGTTTATCAATATAAAGGATTACTCGGCATATCCTTCGGCGCGGATTGCGCTTATACAGCATAATACCGATCCATGGGAGGCTTCCAAAGCTCCGCTGGACTGGCAAAAAGCGGAAGCGTACCGCAGAGACCTGTCAACCTTAAAACGGCTTTCTGATGAAGCGCTCGCCCAGAATCCAAAACCGCAAATGGTTGTCTGGCCGGAAACGGCTATCATTCCAAGGATACATTGGCATCATACTTACAGAGAAGTTCAATCTCAGGAGATGACGGCGATTATTAGGGAATTGATGGATTACCTCTCTTCAAAGGATGTACCGTTTCTGATAGGCAACGACGACGCTCATAAAGAGCCGGAAAAAAATCCGAATGAAAATGAAAAATACAGGGTGGATTACAACGCGGCGCTTCTCTTCGAGAATGGTAAAAATACCGAAACTTACAGAAAACTCCGCCTTGTCCCGTTTACAGAACATTTTCCGTTCAAAGAGCAGTTTCCGCGAATTTTTAAATGGCTGGAAGAAGCGGATACTCATTTTTGGGAAAAAGGCGGGAATGAAACGCTGTTTTCAGTACCGGGGTTCAAATTTTCCGCTCCGATTTGCTTTGAGGACTGTTTTGGTTATTTATCCAGGAATTTCACCCTGAACGGCGCTCAAGTCCTTGTCAATCTTTCCAATGACGCGTGGTCAAAAAGCCTTACAGCGCAGTACCAGCACCTTTCCATGGCGGTCTTCAGAGCAGTAGAAAATAACCGCTCCATGGTACGCTCAACCTCTTCAGGGCAGACTTGCGCCATCGACCCAAACGGCAGAATTACGGCAATGGCAGACCCTTTTGAAGAAAATTATCTTAATGTTACGATACCGGTTATAACCTCAAACCATACTATATACACAATTTACGGCGATTATTTGGGAGCAGGTCTTGTCATCCTCAGTTTTGCCTTATTGATTATCAGAGCGGTTTGGTGTACAATGAAAAAAATAAAGAGGGACAGGCAATGAACACCCAAAAAAAAATTCTAATCGCTGATGACGAAGCAATAAATCTTGATTTTTTTGAGGTTATGCTTTCAAAGCTTGGCTTTGTAGTGGAGAAATGCGATAACGGCCCTGAAGTTTTAGAAAAAGTAAAAAAATTCATGCCCGATTTGATCATTCTTGACAATATAATGCCCGGAATGACAGGACGAGAAATTACAAAAACTTTGAAAAACGATCCGAATTATAAAGAAATATCTATCATCATGCTTTCCGCTCTTGATGACGTAAAAGATAAAGTCGCCGGTTTTGAAGCCGGAGCCGATGATTACATTACAAAGCCGTTTAATTTCACCGAAGTACTCGCGCGCATAAACGCTGTTTTGCGCAACCGCGCGCTCTTTGATCAAATCAGGGTGCGGGAAACCCGTCTTACGCTTGCCGAAGATTTAAACAGGGATTTAAAAGAAAAACTGTCTGTTTTTATCGGAAGCGTGGATGAACTTGATAAAGCGATTACGGCAATTTGTCATAACACGGCAAAGGGCGAATCCTTCAATCAGGAAACTCTCATTCAGCATTTGAATCCTGTCAGCGAAAAAATTCTTTCCGTACGCAAACATATCGCGGCTCTTGACGCGAGGATTGAAAAAACAATTAATGAATGGGATAATCTGAAAAAAGACGAAATAGGGCTTTCTGTTCTGGAAAGCCAGATAAGAAAATTCCTGCATCAGGAACAGCAATGAGGTTTACATGCCAAGGCGCGAAGTAAAAAGAAAAGAGAAAAACGAAGTCGTAATCCTTGGAAAAACTACAAGTTTTACAGGTTTTTTAAAATTCGCTACGACTTTGCGCATTCAGGGAAAATTCAGAGGAACAATTGAAGCAACAGGAGATTTAATTGTCGACAAGGAAGCGGTTGTTGATTCTGATCACATAACGGTAAATTCACTTACGGTGTTTGGATGTATTTCAGGAACTGTTCACGCGCAGAATAAAGTTGACATGATGAGCGGCGCGAAAGTTTCAGGAGACGTAAGCGCGGCAAAACTGCGCATCGCGGACGGTGTTCTCTTTGAAGGCAAATGCAAAATGACAAGCATTGAAAAAGACGTGGAAATCTTCCATCGTCCTATTGAAGAAATAAAAGCCGATTTACAGCGCAATAATGTCAGAGTGTAACACAGACACGGAAATACAGAGACAAGAGTTGATTGTTCTGGCTGAAAAAGCGGCGGAACAGACGGTAAAAAAATTAAAAGCGCGTTCAATAAAACTAGCGTTAGCTGAATCGTGCACAGCTGGACTGGTTTCTTCATTGCTTGCGGAAGTTCCAGGCGCCTCAGGCGTTCTTTGGGGCAGCTTTGTATGTTATACAAAAGAAGCGAAAATTTTAATGCTTGGTCTTGGCGAAAATGAAATTGAGAAGTACGGTCTTGTAAGCAAAGAGACAGCCTGCAAAATGGCGGAAGGCGCGTTAAAAAAAAGCCGCGCGAATATCGCGGCGTCTGTAACAGGGCTTGCGGGTCCTAAAGGAGACGGAAGCCTTGCGCCTGTCGGTACAGTGTGGATAGCGGCGGCGTCTTCGCAAACAATTGAGTCGAAGAAATATCATTTTTCAGGCGATAGAAATGAAGTCCGTCTGAGGGCTGCTATTGCCGTAATGAAAATGATCAAAAAAATAATTAAAGAATTTTAACCGGAGTGTGCTTGACAATATTTTTAAAATTCATTAAATTGGGAGTATCCTATCAAAGAATGCTGCAAGAAAAAATAATCAAAGTAAATCCTGTCGAAATCGACACAATCCATAGGTGGTAAAAATGGCAGTTGTAAGAAGAGCCAAAAAAACGGTAGTTGAGGCTGCCGATGAAAACGAAGAAACATCAAATTCTTCAGAATCAAACGAGACAGAAAACGGAAATGAATCACCGGTTTCGCAAACTCAACAGAACAGAAATGACACTTTACCTTCGCTTCCGAAACTTCCTTCAATGCCGGATCTTTACGGAAAACCAATCCCGCGTCAGGATCAAGACAACGGAAAACTCCGTCTTACAATAAACGAGTTAATAAGATTAAACATGAAAGACCTGCGCGAACTTGCGGGCTGTTACAATATAACGCACGACGACATGGTCGTGTTAAAAAAACAGGAAATTGTTTTCGCTCTCCTTAAAGCGCACACGGAAAGAGGCGGTATTATTTATGCCTACGGCTCTTTGGAAATTTTACCGGACAGTTACGGCTTCTTGCGCAGCCCGCAGAACTCATATCTTCCCGGTCCTGATGACATTTATATAAGCCCGAGTCAGATTCGCCTCTTTGCGCTTAAAACAGGCGACACTGTTTACGGTCAGATTCGCAGCCCAAAAGAAGGCGAGCGTTTCTTCGCGATGCTTCGCGTTGAAACTGTCAACTACGATGATCCGACTGTCGCTCAAAACCGCATTCCTTTTGACAATTTAACTCCGCTGTATCCTAACCGCAAGCTCGATCTTGAAACATCGACAGAAGGCGTAAGCGAGAGAATAATCAATCTGTTCTGCCCCATCGGAAAAGGTCAGCGTTCTCTTATCGTCGCTCCGCCGAGAACCGGAAAAACCATCATGATGCAAAAGATCGCGAACGCGATTACAAAAAATCACCCGGAAGTTTATCTCATCGTTCTGTTGATCGATGAACGCCCGGAAGAAGTTACCGACATGGAACGCACTGTGCGCGCGGAAGTTATTTCATCAACATTTGACGAGCAGGCAAGCCGCCATGTTCAGGTAACGGAAATGGTACTGGAAAAAGCGAAACGCCTTGTTGAGCATAAAAGGGACGTTGTAATTCTTTTGGATTCGATTACCCGCCTTGCGCGCGCCTACAACCAGACTGTTCCCACATCGGGAAAAATTTTATCAGGCGGCGTTGACTCAAACGCGCTTCATAAACCCAAACGCTTTTTCGGCGCCGCGCGCAATATCGAAGAAGGCGGCAGTTTGACGATCATTTCTACGGCGCTTGTTGAAACAGGCAGCCGCATGGACGAAGTAATTTTTGAAGAATTTAAAGGTACAGGCAATATGGAAATCAACCTTGACAGGCGCATTTCCGACCGCCGCCTTTACCCGGCAATCAATATCAAGAAATCCGGCACCCGCAAAGAAGAACTCCTCCTTTTGGAAGAAGAATTGCAAAGAATCTGGATTTTGCGCAAGGTCATAAACCCCATGGACGACATCGAAATCATCGAACTGCTGGTTGACAGAATGAAGAAAAGTAAGAATAATGAAGCATTCCTAAAATCCATGAACACCGGAAGCGGAGGCATGGATTAGTCCTTAAACCGTTAAACTCGGGCATTTTTCCCGTAAACGGAGTTGGACAAATTTCGGAGGATATATGAAAGACGGAATTCATCCCAAGTACGAAATGACAAAAATCACCTGCGCCTGCGGAAACGTAATCGAAACGCGTTCCACAATCAAGGACATCAAGGTTGAAATTTGCTCATCCTGCCACCCATTCTTCACAGGCAAGCAAAAACTCGTTGACACTGCAGGCCGCATTGAAAGGTTCAGGAAGAAATACAACATTAAAGAATAATTTACGGGCGGTATAACCGCCCTACATCTGCCCGCATGAAATGCGGTCAGATGTCGTAAACCGCCATAGGTGGTCTTGAATGTTCACACCCTCATAATAAGTTATTCAGCATGCGATTTATTATAATTCCTATTAAATATGGGTAAAAAACATTTTCAATCTACCAAATCCTTCATATCTATTCCAAGCGCTTTTGAGAGTTTAACGACGACATCAATGGACGGGATAACTTTATTACTTTCTATGTAATATAAATGGCTATGGGAAATTTCAACTTCCAAAGCCAGATTTAAGAGTGAAATCTCTTTTTCTTTCCTTATTGAGCGAATTTTCCCTAAAATTTTCTTTGTTTCTTTCTCCATATGCCCTTGACTCTAAAAGTAGAGTGAGTATATAATTTAAACTACTCTATATTTAGAGTATATATTTAGCCAAACAGGAGGAATAAAATGGCAAATAATAACCAGAATTCAGGTTTAATATTTCCTGAAAAAATAAAAAATATCATTTTTATCTTTATTATACTGGCAGCTGTGATTCAGTTTACGACAAGTTGTTCTACCCCGCCGCCAATTCGCCCAGCGCTGTCACAAACAGTTGTAAATGTCCAGCGCAGTGCAACAAGACTTGATAATGGGAATTTATTTATTTATGTTGATGACATAATAATAAATTCAAACGCACCGGTAAAAAAAGGTCAGTTTTATACATTTCCTATTAACAATGGGGTGCATTATATTCATGGTGTCGTAAAAGGCGGCGGTTTAAATCTAGTAAGCGAAGCGATTAATTTTTCTGCTTCATCTAAAACTGTGTCGTTTATTGCTACTATTGAGAAAGAGCCAGGTCTTTTTGGTAAAAATAAATTAGTAATAACACGCAGTGATGTTATTGATGACACAGGAAGGCAAACCGATCAGGATATTCAAGAATCCTATAATGTTCAGTAATTAATGGAGTGTTTATGCGTAATATACTATCAATAATTAAAACAAACAGGAAATTATTATTAATTATCTTTTTATTATCATTTTTTACTTTTAACGGATGCGTATCAATGCCATTACCATCTACAATCGTCATAACACGTTCTGAAACAAATCTTGATGATGGTAAATTATATGTTTATATAGATGGAAAATTAGTAAATAAAAATCAACCTATTGGTAAAGGTCAAACCAGAAATATTTCTGTTTCTAATGGCAATCACAGAATATGGGTAAAAGTCGATAATTATGAGAGTGATAAAATAAATTTTACAGCAAATAATAATTCAATTAATTTTAACGCTTCTGCTCAAAGAATCGGCGGTTCGCGTGTATTAATACTGGAAAAAATCAATAATTAAAGTGGAAAAAATTTCAATGCCGAGTCTGTCTATTACTTTATAGGCAGACTTAATTTTATAAATCTCTATTTCTTAAATTCATTATTATATCCATTGAAAGAAAAATAGCCAGAGAAGGTATAAAGTTATAGGGTATATCGTAAAATATACCGCTTGATGTGTTTTAATGGATAAAATCTGCCGATTCCCTGACATTACATCACTTTTTCGTATGGAAAAATATGGCTTTTTATTATAAAAGGCATTAAAATTTCCTTATGAAGATAATTTTTATAGTTGATGATAATGAAATAAATCTTGATACCGCTAAAGAAACGCTTTCCGGTGTGTATGAAATTTACGCTTTGCAGTCCGCGGAAAAAATGTTTCAAATGCTGGAAAAAATCATTCCCGATTTGATTCTTTTAGACGCAGTGATGCCTGAAATGGACGGTTTTGAAGCATTGTCCATCATGAAAAAAGATGAAAAATTTATGGATATTCCTGTAGTTTTCCTGACTTCTAAAAATGACGCGGAATCGGAAATACGCGGTTTTGAAATGGGCGCTGTCGACTTTATCATAAAGCCTTTTTCTCCGCCTGTCCTGTTAAAACGCATTGAGTCGCATATCGAAACCGACAAACTAATCAAGCAAAACCTTCAAAGCGCAAACAAGATGCATAACGCGACGATTAATATAATCGCTGACATGGTGGAAAACCGCGACGAAGTAAAAGGCGGACATATAGACAGAACACAAAGATACCTCTCGATTCTTTTAAACGAGCTTATCCGCTCAGGTCTTTACTCTGAAGAAATATCCAAATGGAATTTTGATGTGCTTCTGCCGTCTGCGCAGTTATATGATGTCGGCAAAATTAAAGTAAGCGAGCTCATCTTGAATAAACCTTCAAAGCTCTCTGATGACGAGTTCTCTTCAATGAAAGAACACAGCGCTGAAGGCGAGCGGATCATCGACGGAATAATTGATAAAACGCACGCGATGCAGAACGCAAATGAAGACGGTTTTTTAACACACGCTAAAAAATTCGCGGGCTGCCATCATGAAAAATGGGACGGTACGGGTTATCCAAGAGGGCTTTCAGGGGAAGATATTCCTCTTGAAGGAAGAATCATGGCAATCGCCGACGTATATGACGCGCTTGTTTCCGAGCGTCCTTACAGAGAACGCCTTACGCATGAACAGGCTGTGGAGATTATCAAAAAGGACTCAGGTACGCATTTTGATCCAAAAATTGTTGAAGCGTTTTTAAATGTAGCGGATTCTTTTGAGATAGAACTTGCAACTCAATAATTAATAAAAAAAGCGTTAGATTTTTTAAAAACCTCTTTGGTATAAATCACGCGCTATGTTCAGGTAAATATCAGGAATGTGTATTCCGGATATTTTGCGTTTTTTAAAATCGATTATTTCAACATGCGAAATGTTTTCTATTCTGGTTATATTGCCGCTCCATCTCGCGGACGCTTCACTTACCAATCCGTCATTCGGTCCGCTCATTTTTTTTATTATCAGGTAAGTGTAATAAAAAACCATGTCGTCAAATTCATCTGCCATTACAGAGTAAACGCTTTGATAAAATACATTTTCATCCATGACTACTTTTTCATTAAACTCTTTCATGTGCTCTGTTGTCAGCTGATTATTTACATTATATATATCGGGATTAATATCTCCGTATAATTTGCCAAGTATTTTTAATATTCTTTTTACGATTTTTGAATGAGCGATTTTTTGGCTAAAGATAAAATCCGCGAGTTCAGCGCCGTGATGAGGAGTGGAAACCGTCGTAAGGCTCGCTACCTTGTCTCCGTAATTATACGCCCATATGCAATAACGCGCGTCAATCCCGCCTTTCGACTGCGCGATAATATTTACTTTTTCGCTGTTTGTTTCCAATAATACTTTATCAATGGTTCCTTTAAGAATTTCGGCATTCGATTCATAACTGCCCCACGCGTCGGTATTTCCAAAAAAAACAGTTATTCCATTTTCTCTTAATACATCAGGAATTCTCCCCCAAAAATCGATAATGCTTTTTCTGTCATGCGCCGCTATTCCGTGAACCAATATAACAGGATATTTTAAATTTGATTCATGCTTTTGGGGATTTGATATTTTGGTCATACTTTCACATCCTGATAATAATATTAAACAAATAAATAATTTTATAATACCATTCATAATGGTTATTTTTCCTTATCAATTAAAAACGCCTTTGGCGTCTTTCGTCCTTTAAAATCCTCATCTTCAATTTGGCTGCTTACATCCGTTACGTGCACATTTTTAACAGCCGAAGAACGCAGCCCCGTCTCCATCTCTTCCGCCTGCAGCGCGCCGCGCTTTACATTAACGCTTACAAACATCTTTCCCTCCTTCGAAAGAAGCCTTAAACATTGAGAAAGCAGTTCAATTAAATCCCTGTTCAAGTCAAAATTACCGATCATTCTCTTGGAATTTGAAAACGCAGGCGGATCAACAATAATTACATCCCACTGAAGTTTTTCTCTAACCGCGTTTTTAATAAATTCCAATACATCTTCTCTTATAAGTTCGTGCTGGTTCGTGCGGTTTGCGGTAAAACTCCTCCTAGAAATTTCCGCCGAAAACCCGTTTAATAAAAAATTCTCCCGCGACCAGTTTAAATAAGTATTAGAAATGTCCACAGAATCAGTAGAAGCCGCTCCTCCAGAAGCGGCGTACACCGAGAAAGAACCAGTATAGGAAAATAAATTTAAAACTTTTTTACCTGAAGCCGCGTTACGCACCATGGCGCGAAGAAGCCGTCTGTCAACAAAAAGACCTGTGTCAAGGTAATCAGATAAATTTACTTTGAACTGAAGGCCGCTTTCGATTACAATTTTTTCTGCACGCACCTTTCCCATTTTTTCATATTGAGAAGCGCCTCTTTGTTTTTCGCGCTGCTTTATAAAAATATTTTCAAGTTTAATGCCAAGCGCAAAAGAAACGCTCTCTTTCATCGCGGAGAGCCAGTTGGATTCGTCAGCTTCGTCTTTTTCATAAGGACGCTTATAAAGAGCGCCTGACAGCGCGGCGTCTTTTAAATCAGCGCATGCTGCTTTAGCTGTGAAATCGCCGTAAAAATCCAGCACAAGAGGAATTTCTGGTATATCGCGATCATAAAGCCTGAAAGCGCTTACGCCTGACCTCTGTGCCCATTTTTTAAGGTGGCGAAAACGTTTTTGCAGACGGTTTGCGAGCATCTGCGCTTGTAAGGCTGTTTTGTCTTCCACAGGTATCACTATATCACGAGAATTATTTAATTATTAGATATAAACTTCAACCGGCGTTAGTATGTTTTCTTTTATAAACGCTTCACACAGCAAAGCCGCTCTTTTATTTAAATATTCCTCAGGAAGAATTGAAGCCAGAGGATCTTCAGGACTAGGACGCGCCTTGCCGTACAACTGTATCTTGCGAACGCTTGCGCGCCCATTTGCGGCTAATTCGCAAACCAGATTTTCCCATGCTGCCGCTTCCGCTTCTGAAGGAGCCTCTCCGTTTACCGCGCAGAGCATTGTCTGTATTGTTACAGGAGCGCATCCTGCAAACTCTTTTATTTTTTCTATTAATTTTTCGTACTGAAGCGCGCATCTGTTGATCTTTTGATACCAGTCTGATGTCCCCGCGTCAGCCTTTAGCCAGATATCGACAGAAGAATTGGCGGCGGCGTCTTTAAGAAACGAAAAAATATCATTTTGCAAAAGTCCCGCGCCGTTTGTTATAATAACAATTTTTGTTGACGCAATCTTCATTAAGCCGGCCTCTTGCGAATGAATTTTTTCAGCTAATTTAAAAGCATCCTTAAAAGCGGGAGATATAGTAGGCTCTCCATTTCCTGAAAAGCAAATATCTTTGATAGGTATGTTTCGTTCCTTCGCATTAATAATCGCACAGCGTAAATCTTCTTCCATCTGTTCAAGTGAAAATTCCGCTTTACCTGAAAAAGGAAACACTTCGCAGTAAGGACAGTCAAACTGGCAGTTTTTTTTTGCTGGGAAAAGATTAATCCCTATAGAGAGCCCTGCGGAGCGGCGCGAATAAACCGGGTATACAATTACGCCTTTTTCTCTTTCACGGTGATTTGTAACAGGAGTAATGTTCATTGTTTTCATGTTAATCCATAAAAATTAAAAGAACAAGAAGAGAAGAATTTCCGCTTCCTGAAAATAGCCTTTTCTGTTATAATAATTAAAAGGAGATTTTATGGGAGCTTTAAAGAAAAATCCTGCGTGGAAAGGCCGCAAAGGCCCTGTCGTTTTAGTAATCATGGACGGCGTAGGTTACGGTAAATATAAAGAAGGCGACGCTGTCGCCGGATCAAAAATGGATAATCTTAACGCGCTGACCGCGAATAACCCTCACACAAAACTTAAAGCGCACGGAAAAGCCGTTGGGCTTCCCTCTGATGATGATATGGGCAACAGCGAAGTCGGACATAACGCGATGGGCTGCGGACGCGTGTTCAATCAGGGAGCGGCGCTTGTCTCAAAATCGATCGAAACAGGCGCGATGTTTCAAGGCGAAGCATGGAAAGAAATAATAAATAATATTAAAAAAGGAGATTGCGAAGGAAACTCCCAAGACGATGACCACAGGTCATCAACACTTCATTTTATCGGGCTCTTTTCTGACGGCAATGTTCACAGCCATCTTGATCATTTAAAAGCCATGATAGCGCAGGCTAAAAAAGAAAATGTTAAACGCGTAAGAATTCATGTGCTCTTTGACGGACGCGATGTAGGCGAGACATCCGCTCTTGAATACCTGGATCCTTTTGAAGAATACCTCAAAAATTTAAGCGCGGACGGTTTCGACGCAAAGATAGGTTCAGGCGGCGGACGCATGTGGATCACAATGGATCGATACGGCGCTGACTGGTCAATGGTAGACCGCGGCTGGCAGACTCACGTTTTGGGAACAGCGCGGCGCTTTTCTTCAGCTCGCGAGGCAGTTGAAACTTACCGCAAAGAAATTCCCGGAATCATCGATCAGGATTTAAAAGAATTTGTTATAACCGAAAAAGACAGCGAGGAGCCGATAGGTTTAATCGAAGACGGAGATTCAGTCATATATTTCAACTTCCGCGGAGATCGCGCGCTGGAAATTACCGCTGCGTTTGAAAACGACAGCTTTGACAAATTCGATCGAATACACCGCCCGAAAGTATGCTACGCGGGTATGATGGAATACGACGGCGACTTGCATGTGCCGAAACGATACCTTGTAAACCCTCCTTCGATCGCTCACACAATGGGCGAATATTTGGCGGCAAGCGGCGTAAGAACTCTCGCGATTTCTGAAACCCAAAAGTACGGGCATGTCACCTACTTTTTTAACGGTAACCGCACAGGCAAGTTCGATGAAAAGCTGGAAGACTATGTCGAAATAAAGAGCGATGTTATTCCATTCGAGCAAAAACCTTTGATGAAATGCAAAGAAATCACGGACAAGGTTGTCGAAGCAATCGGTTCCGGCAAATATGATTACATAAGATTAAATTATCCAAACGGCGACATGGTCGGTCACACGGGCGTTTACAAAGCTGTTGTCGAATCGATGGAAGGAATGGATGCGCAGCTTGGAAGATTAAAGAAAGCCGTTGAAGACGCGGGAGCAGTAATGGTAATTACAGCGGATCACGGCAACAGCGACGACATGTACGAGCACGATAAAAAAACAGGAGCGGTTTCACTTAAGGCGGACGGAACGCCTAAAGCAAAAACAAGCCACAGTTTAAATCCCGTTCCGTGCATTATTTTTGATCCTGAGTGCAAGGGTGAGTACGCGGCAGAACCGAAAGACAGCTGCCTAAACGAAGGGCTTGGAATAAGTTCAATCGCGGCGGTATGCATGCAGCTTCTAGGTTTTATTCCGCCTGAAGATTATGACAAGTCAGCGCTGAAAATGTAACGCAATGATAATAACAGGAAACAAGATATGAAACAGCCGCTGCCTTTATCGTCTGTTCACATCAATGATTTTTACTGGGATCGATATATAAAATTAATTCCCGAAAAAGTCATTCCATACCAGTGGAAGGTTTTAAACGATTCATTAGATGATGTTCCTCCCAGTTACTGCCTTAAAAATTTCCGCATCGCGGCAAAAGAAGAAAACGGCAGACAGCAGGGAATGGTTTTTCAGGATTCTGACGCATCAAAATGGCTGGAAGCCGCGGCATACAGTCTTGCGAGCCGCCCCGATCCGGAACTGGAAAAAATGGCTGATGAAGTGATTGATTTAATCGGACGCGCTCAGGAAGATGACGGATATCTTAATACATATTTTTCCGTTAATCACCCTGATGAAAAATGGAAAAATCTCACCGAAGGTCATGAATTATACTGCGCGGGGCATTTAATTGAAGCGGCAGCCGCTTATTTTGAAACCACAGGAAAAAAAACGCTTTTGGATATATCATGCCGTCTTGCAGATCTTATCTGTAAAACTTTCGGAGCGCAAGACGGACAAATACACGGCTATCCCGGTCATCCTGAAATTGAACTTGCTCTTGTCAGATTGTACCGTGTTACGGGATATAAAAAATATCTTGATACCGCGAAATATTTTATTGACGCGCGCGGAGGAAAGCCGAATTATTTTGAAGAAGAAATAAAACGTCCGGGTTTCAGGCATGTCTTCGCGGGGTCTTACGGTTTTGATCCAAAATATTTTCAATCTCATCTTCCTGTGCGCAATCAGGATACGGCAGAAGGTCACGCGGTACGCGCTTTATATCTTTACTGCGCAATGGCGGATATCGCGCAGGAATATAATGATAATGAATTATTGGAAAGATGCGTTATTCTCTGGAAAAATATAGTTCAAAAGCAAATGTATATTACAGGAAGCGTTGGATCATCGGGTTTCTTAGAACGATTTACAGTTGATTACGATTTGCCGAATGATTCCAACTATTCAGAAACCTGCGCTTCGATCGCTCTTGCGATGTTTGGTCTCAGAATGGCAAAAGCCACAGGAGACGCTTCTTATTTTGATACTGTGGAACTCTCTCTTTATAATACGGTAAGAAGCGGCATTTCTCTTGAAGGAGACAGATATTTTTATGTAAATCCGATGGAAGTTTGGCCTGTAACATGCATGGATTATACATCCCGCTCTCATATAAAACCGGTACGTCAGAAATGGTTTGACTGCGCTTGCTGTCCTACCAATGTTGCGCGTACTTTTACAAGTCTTGGCCAGTATATTTATTTTACAGAAGACAGCGCGTTATTCATAAATCTTTTTATTCAGAACAATACAGAATTTAAAATTAATGATAAAACGGTTAATATTTCACTTGCCGCAGATTATCCAAAATCGGGAAATATAAAAATAAATGTTAAAAAAAATAATGTAAAATTGCTGTTATATATCAGAATTCCATCCTTCGCGGATGATTTCTCGGTAAAGGTAAACGGAAACAGTTATTCAGGAGAGATAAAAAATAATTACTTTTGTATAACGGATTTTCAGGATGACGATGAAATCGCTGTTTCTTTTTCAATAAAACCGCGGATTATATACGCGAATCCAAAAGTTCATAACAACTGCGGCAAGGCTGCCATTGCGCGCGGTCCTGAAATTTTCTGTCTTGAAGAATGTGACAACGGCGAAAACCTCGCGTCCCTCTCCATCGATACAAAAAGCGAATTAACAGAATCCTGGCAGGATAATCTTCTTGGCGGAATTATGATGATAAAAGCAAAGGGAAAAAGATTAACTGCGCCTGCGGAACCGGATTCTTTCTCTGAAAAATTTATTCCGCAGTATGAAGAAGTTGAACTTAAAGCGATACCTTACGGCTTTTGGTGTAACCGTAAAGTCGGTGAAATGCTTGTTTGGATTCATTCCAGCTGAAAAACAAACCATATAATTGACAAGAAATGCGCTCGCATGGTATTGTTTGACTAAAGATGATAGATTCTCCTGACGGGCAATAGCGCAGTTGGTTTAGCGTACAAGTCTGGGGGACTTGGGGTCCCCGGTTCAAATCCGGGTTGCCCGACAGGAGA